>Ga0315277_10000826_pt1 | contig 47540 bp, 49 predicted proteins | sample YL17G05_15_MG_FD_203695 | JGI IMG/M metagenome (GOLD analysis project Ga0315277, IMG submission 203695) | Sediment microbial communities from Yellowstone Lake, YNP, Wyoming, USA - YL17G05_15 | ecosystem: Environmental > Aquatic > Freshwater > Lake > Sediment | place: USA: Wyoming | collected... | reverse complement strand
CTGATTTGGTTGTTTTTCTAGCTTCGGATAAAGCTAATTTTATTACGGGCGAAGTGATTACTATTGATGGCGGATTAGCCGTATAAACTATGAACAAAGAAGAAATCAAAAAAATCATACCCTATCAAGAACCCTTTTTATTTGTTGATGAAGTTGAGGAAATTGGCGAAAATACCATTTCCGGTTTTTATCAGACCTCAAAGGATGATTATTATTTTAAAGGGCACTTTGTTGATTTTCCCATTATGCCCGGTGTTTTGGTGGTTGAAGCCTTGGCTCAACTTTCCACCATTCTTTTAAGAAAAAAAATTGGTGAAAATAATAAAAAATATCATTTTTTGGCCTACGATGTCAGAGGTGTCCAATTCTATAAATCAATTTTTCCTGGAGACAGGATAAAGTTGAATGCCGAGATTCTTGGAGTTTATGAAAATAAAATTGCTCACGTTAAAGCTGAAGCTCTGGTTGGCGATGAGTTAAAATGTGAAGCCAGGTTTTCCGTGGCCGTAGTTGATAAGGAAGAATTTAATCAAAAATACAGCAGAAAATAATATGTCAGCAGAAAAATTAACCAAGCTTTTGGGAATTCAATACCCGATAATCCAAGGAGGAATGGCCGGTATTTCCGAGTCAACTTTGGTTTCCGCGGTTTCCAATGCTGGTGGTCTAGGAATAATCGGTTCGGGCTTTATGCCTGCTTCATGGCTGGAAGAAGAAATCAAAAAAACTAAAAGCTTAACCGGTAAACCGTTTGGAGTTAATCTTTTGATGCAAAATCCTAGAGTAGCTGATTTAGTAAAAGTGATTATTAAATATCAGGTACCGATTGTTTTTACCGGCGGAGGAAATCCCTTGCCGGTTTTTCCTTATCTTCAGGCAGCGGGAATTAAAATTATTCCCGTGGTCGCCTTAGCCAGGCTTGCAAAAAAAATGGAAGACAGCGGTGCTGATGCGGTAGTGGTAGAGGGAATGGAATCAGGAGGACACATTGGAGAAACAACTACTTTAACCTTGATTCCTCAGACAAAGAAAGTTCTAAGTAAAATTCCTTTAATTGCTGCCGGTGGTATTTATGATGGCAAAACAGCCGCCGCCGCCTTTTTATTGGGAGCTGATGGAATACAGATGGGGACAAGATTTTTAGCCAGCAGGGAGAGTCAGGCCCACGAAAATTACAAAAAGGCAATTATTGAGGCAACCGATGAAAATATTACGGTGGTAGGAAGATTCACTGGTCATCCGGTGCGGGTGATTGAAAATGATTTATCAAAAAAGATAAAAAAGCTGGAAGAAAAAAATCCTTTTCCGGAAGAACTCAGGGCTGATAAATTTGCCGGTTCCAAAGCAGCAGGAGACATCAACAATACTCTTTTACTTTGCGGGCTTTGTGCTGGTGGGATTTCGGAAATTAAATCCTGCCAGGAAATAATAGAGGAAATTGTAAAAGAAACAAAAAATTTCTTCTAAAAATCTATGAAGCCGGTTTTTTCTTTTTGCGCTAGGAAATTTATCGCTCCCATTATTGAAATTTTTGTTGAAGATATAAAAGGGAAAGAAAACATTCCTCAGGATACCAATTTTATTCTGGCTTCAAATCATCAAACCAACCTTGATCATTTATTTGTCCCTCTGCCGATAAAGGATAGATTGGAAAAAACCCATTTTATAGGGAAAATGGATAACCTTTTACAGTTTTTACTGGCTGGCTGGTTTTACTGGCTGGCTGAGACCATTCCCGTCAACCGAAAGGCAAAAGACAAAAGGAAGGTTTTGGAAAAAGCCATCGAGGCTTTAAAAAAAGGACAGATAATCATTATTTATCCGGAAGGAACCAGAAACAGAAAAAAGAATCTTTTGCCGGGTAAAACCGGAGCAGCGGAACTGGCCATCAGAAGCGGCGTGCCGATAGTTCCCATGGGGGTAATATATAAAGACCATAAACCAAAGAAACTTCCTCTTCGTCTGAACATCGGAGAACCAATGTATTTTAAAGAAGAATTAAGTTACGAAAATTTAAAAGAGGTTACTGAAAAAATAATGAGAGAGATTTCTTTTTTATCCGAAAAACCCTATTCTTCATGCTGAAAAAAATTCTCATTGCCAATAGAGGAGAGATAGCCCTGAGGATAATCAGGGCCTGTCAGGAATTGGGGATCAAGAGCGTGGCCCTTTTTCCTTCTGACATTGACTCGAATCAGTTTTTAGAAACCAAAATGGCTGATGAGTCATATTGTTTAAATGAAGAAGGAATACTGGGTTATCTTAACCAGAGAAAAATAATTCAGATTGCCAAGAGATCAGGAGCTGATGCAATTCATCCCGGCTACGGGTTCTTGGCGGAAAACGGAGATTTTGCCGACCTTTGCAAAAAGAATAACATTAAGTTTATAGGGCCGGACGGGGATACTTTAAGAAAATTAGGCAATAAAATAGAGGCAAAGAAAATTGCCAGAAAGATCGGCCTTCCTCTGCTTCCCGGCAGCGAAATAGCGGTAAAGGATGAAAAGGAGCTTTTAAAAATTGCCAACGAAATCAAAACACCCTTTCTTTTAAAGGCTGCCAACGGAGGAGGTGGAGTGGGAATTAAGATTATTGAGACGAAAGACAAGAAAAACATCCTGGAAAATTTTCAAAAGCTAAAAAGAGAAACAAAGAGCGCCTTTGATTCAGAAGAGATTTTTATCGAGAAGTTTCTTAAAAATCCCCGGCATATTGAAATCCAGATTTTAGGTGACGGTAAAGGAAAAGTTATTCATTTTGGCGAAAGAGAATGCTCAATCCAGCGAAGGCACCAGAAATTAATCGAGGAGGCTCCCTCACCGTTTTTAGACAAGAAAAGAAGGAAAAAAATGGGGAAGATGGCGGTTAAATTCGGAGAGTATTTAAAATATGAAAGTCTGGGAACCATTGAGTTTTTGATCGGCGAAGACAGGAGATTCTACTTCTTGGAGGTCAATCCCCGGCTTCAGGTAGAGCATCCGGTAACCGAGCTTATAACCGGGATTGATCTGGTTGAAGAGCAGATCAAAATCGCTTCCGGCGAGAGGCTTTCTCTTAAACAGAAAGACATTAAATTTTCCGGTTGGGCCATGGAATTCAGAATTTATGCCGAAGACGCTTTGAATAATTTCAAGCCCCAGGAAGGAATGATAACCGATTATCTGGCTCCCGGAGGAAAGGGGGTGGAAATTCACAGTTTCTGTCAGCCAGGGCAGAGAGTTTTTCATTTTTTTGACAGTCTGATTTCCAAGCTTGTTGTGTTTAACAAAGACCGGCTGGGTTGCATTCAAAAAGCCAAAAGAGCTCTTGATGAGTATGTTATTAACGGTCTTTCCACTTTAATTCCTTTCTTTAAGGTCATTCTTAACAACAAAAAATTCTTAAATGGTTCTTTTTCCACCTCTTTTATTGAAGAAGAAGAGATTGTTAAGGACTTGAAAGAGGTAAAAAAAGAAAACTTTCCGTCCTTAACTGAATACAAGAAAGAGGGTAACGAGGAGCTGGCTAAAACAATAGCCCAGCTCTATCTGGAGCTGAAAAAAGAAGAGCCCAAGACTTTAGGTATTAATAAATGGAAAATGGCGGAGAGAATAAAAATTTTTGAGGAAGAATAACATGCAAACTGAAATTAAAATTAAAGACAAAACCTACCGCGTTGATGTTAATGAAATGGAAGAAGGTTTGTTAAGGGTAAAAGTCAACAACAGAAATTATTTTTTTACCAAAAACAAATCAGGAGAATTAATATCTGTTGACCCCAAGCTTTATGCTGCCACCGCTGGCAGTGAAGAAAACGGGATTGTTTATGAGGCCTTGGCGGAAAAAGAGATAAAAAGCCCGATTGCCGGGGTAATTTCCAGCATTGATGTCAAAAAGGGAAGCAAGGTAAGGTCAGGCCAGAAAGTAGCCACCCTGATTGCTATGAAAATGGAAAATGAAATAATTGCCGAGACGGCGGGGATAATCAAAGAGGTAAGAGTCAAAGAAAAGCAGTTTGTTAACAGTGGTGAGATTTTAATAACATTAGAATAAAATGGAAAAATTTAAGACCATTTCTTCCACCAACCAAAAAGCCAAAGAAATGGCCCAAAAAGGAGCTGAGCCATGGACAATAATCATAGCTGAAGAGCAAAAGGCAGGCTACGGAAAAGAAAAGGTTTCCTGGTTTTCTCCCAAAGGAGGCCTTTATTTCTCAGTCATTTTGCCAAAAAGTCAGATAGAAGACTTGCAGACCCTTACTATTCTGGCTGCCTTTATTGTAGCTAAAACCATTAAAGATAATTTTTCTTTGGAACCATTGATCAAGCTGCCCAACGATGTGATTGTTAATCAAAAGAAGATTGCCGGAATCCTAACAGAGAATGTTATAGGGAAAGAAGTAAAAACCTCCATAATGGGCATTGGTTTAAATACCAACATCGCTGAATTTCCCGAAGAGTTGGAAAATATTGCTACATCGCTTAGAATAGAGTCAGGCAAAGAGGTTGATAATAAAAAAATTATGGAACAGATTATTAAAGGATTAAAAGAACAATTGAAGACCATCAGCCAATAATTTTATGGATTTCAAAAAAGAAATTGAAAAACTAAATTCAAAAAAAGCCGATTTGGAAAATTCGGAAACGGCTGAAAAACAGCACGAAAAAGGAAAGCTTACCGCCCGGGAAAGAATCAATTTGCTTCTTGATCCGGAGACTTTTGTTGAATTGGATTCTTTTGTTGAAAGCCGTTTCCATTTTTTCGGCCTGGACCAGAAAAAATTCCCCGGCGATGCTGTAGTTACCGGTTTCGGCAAAATCAACAATCGCCAGACATATATCTACAGCCAGGACTTTTCCAAGATAGGAGGATCTCTGGGAGAAATGCACGGTCAGAAAATCGTAAAGGTTATTGAATTGGCCCAGAAAACCGGCTGTCCCGTAATCGGAATAATTGACAGCGGCGGGGCGAGAATCCAGGAAGGAATTGCCAGCTTGGACGGTTACGCTTCGGTTTTTAGGTCAATGATCAGGGCTTCCGGCGTTGTTCCCCAGATTACAATAATTGCCGGACCTTCGGCCGGCGGCGCCTCATATGCTCCCGGTTTATCAGACTTCATTTTTATGGTTGAAGGAATTTCCCAGATGTACATTACAGGTCCAGAGGTTATTAAGGCGGTAAGCGGGGAAAAAATCTCTTTTGATGAATTGGGAAGCGCAGGCATCCATAACACCAAAAGCGGCTGTTCTCACTTTGTCTTTAAATCAGAACACGATTGTTTTGAAGGGGTGAAAAAACTTCTTTCCTATCTTCCCCAGAACAATTTAGACGAACCGCCAAAACAAAAAAGTCTTTTCTCTGAATTTTTTGAAAGAGAAAATCAGAAACTCCTAGAAATCGTGCCTGAGGATGAAAAGAAAAGTTATGACATCAGAAAGGTTATTGAAGAGATTTTTGACAAGAATTCTTTTTTTGAAGTTCAGGCGGGTTTTGCCGTTAATGTAGTTGTTGGTTTAGCCAGATTGGCCGGCAATGTTGTCGGAGTGGTGGCCAATCAGACAAAATTCATGGCTGGAACTTTGGATATTGATTCTTCCGATAAGATTGCCCGTTTTGTCAGATTTTGCGATGCTTTTAACATTCCCCTGATCAATTTGGTTGATACCCCGGGCTATCGGCCTGGCTCGGAACAGGAACATAAAGGAATAATCCGCCACGGCGCCAAGGTCCTATACGCTTTTTCCGAAGCAAGCGTCCCTAAAATCAGTTTAATCTTAAGAAAGGCTTTTGGCGGCGCCTATATTGCTTTGGCTTCCCGTCCTTTGGGCTATGACAAGGTTATTGCCTGGCCATTTAGCCAGATTGCCGTGATGGGGCCGGAGCAGGCAGTAAAAATCATTTACCGGAAAGAAATCGTTGAGAGCAGGGACCCCAAGAAATTGGAAGCAGAAAAAGTCAAAGAGCTTAAAAATTTCTTCCTTGATCCCTATCAGGCAGCCAAACTGGGCCAGGTTGATATGATTATTAATCCCAAAGACAGCCGGGCCACTTTGATAAAGTGTCTGGAATCCCTTTTGAATAAAAGAGAGGCAAAGGTTCCAAGAAAACACGGCAACATACCTTTATGATTAACGATAACCTTTACTTAATTATCTTTTTTCTGGTTTCCTATCTTTTAGGCTCTTTTCCTACTGCCTATCTGGTGGCCAAGAAATTCAGCGGCCAGGATATCAGAAAAGTGGGAACGGGAAACGTGGGAGCAATGAATGTTCAGCGGGCTACTGGCAAGTTTTATCTTTTTCTTTTGACCTTTCTGGTTGATGCCGCTAAGGCGGTTTTGGCAATTTCTATTCCCAAGTGGTTTGCTTATCTGGGATACAATTTGAATTTAGCAATCACTGTTGCTGCCTTCGGAGCAGTGCTCGGCCATTGTTTTTCAATTTTTTTGAAATTTAAGGGAGGGAAAGCAATTGCTTCTTTAATAGGAATCCTGGCGGTTCTTGATTTTCAATGGTTGTTTTTGCCCTGGGGAGGAGTTTGCCTTATCTTTCTTCTGCCCACCGGCTATTTGTTCCTCGGCCAATTCATGGGAACAATATTCCTGCCTTTTATAGGCTATCTTTTGGATCCGGAATATTTCTGGCTTTGCCTTCTGGTTGCCATACCTATTTTTATCAAACAGTGGTCACGCTTCATACCAATGCTTCAAGGCAAGGAACCGAGGTGGTATTGGAAATTACCTAAAAAACAGTAATAATTAAACATATATGGATAAATTTCTTTGGTTAGCTGTTTGTTATCTTTTAGGCTCCATTCCTTCTGGTTTTTTGGTTTCCCGCTATTCGGGAAAAGACATTTTAAACATTGGCTGGAGAAAAACCTCCGGCTCCAATGTTTTTAAAAATGTAGGTAAATTACAGGGGGTTATTACTGCTGTAATGGATATTGGCAAAGGGTATATTGCGGTCTGGGGAGCCCAGAAATTGGGACTTTCTTCCGAGATACAGGTTGTTTCCGGGGTGGTGGCTCTTATCGGCAATAATTGGTCTTTGTTTTTGAACTTTGCTGGAGGAAGAGGAATAGGTTTGTATGGCGGTTCCGTATTGGCTATGTCTCCCCCGATTTTTGTTTTTTGCCTTATTACAATAATTGTTCTGGGGATCATCTGGGACGCCTCCATCGGCACCATTACCCTTTTGACCCTGGCGGTTTTTCTTTCGGTTCGTTTCGGCTTGTTTTCTACCGTCGGAGTTCTTACTCTCTTATCTCTTATCCCGATCTTTCTTAAAAGATTAAGTCCTATAAAGGAATTGTCTTTTGAAAAAAAACGATTATTTATTAACCGTCTCATTTTTGACGACGACCAGCCTAAGGATTTCAGGATAAAAAGGATAACAAAAAGATTGACAGAAAAGTAAAACTTGCTAAAATACGTATATATTACAGTCCGTCGCCGAACGGACATTTTTTAAAACTATGGATATTAAATCATTTGACTCAGCTATTGCTCAAATTGCCGAAGAGAAAGGAATCTCTCCGGTAAAGGTTTTGGAAACCATTGAGATGGCTATTGCCGCCGCATATAAGAAAGATTACGGCAAGAAAGGCCAGATAATTAAAGCAAAGCTTGACCCGAAAACGGGCGAAGTTAGGTTTTGGCAGGTAAAGGTAGCGGTAAGCAAGGATATGATTTATTCGGAAAAAGAACTGGAAAAAATGAAAGAACCGGCAGAATCCAAATACAAAGAAGAGGAAGAGGTTAAGAAAGGGAAAAAAGTCCGCTTCAATCCGGAAAAACATATTATGATCGAGGAAGCCAAAGAGATTAATCCCAAAATCAAGGCCAGCGAGGAATTAGAAACCATATTGGACACAAAGAAAGATTACGGAAGAATTGCTGCCCAGACTGCCAAACAGGTAATTATGCAGAGAATCAGGGAAGCGGAAAAAGAAAGCATTTTTAATGAGTATAAATCAAAAGAAGGAGAAATAATTTCTGGTATTGTCCAGAGAATCGAAGGAAGAAATGTTTTTTTGGACATCGGAAAAACCCTGGGTCTTTTACCCAGAGAAGAACAGGTGCCGGGGGAGTTTTACCGGCCGGGCCAGCGTCTTAAAGTGTATGTTTTAAAAGTTGAAGAAGCCCCAAGGGGCTCAATGGTTTTTCTTTCGCGTGCCTATCCAAAGATAATCTCCAAACTTTTTGAACTGGAGGTTCCAGAAATTTCTTCTGGTCAGGTTCAGATAAAATCAATTGCCAGAGAGGCAGGTTCCCGTTCTAAGGTTGCCGTTTTTGCTGAAGCCGAAGGGGTAGATCCTATAGGCTCCTGCGTCGGCCAGAAAGGTACCAGGGTAATGGCGGTAATCAATGAACTGGGCGGAGAGAAAATTGATATTATTGAGTACTCTCCTGAGTCGGAGAAATACGTTGCCAATTCTTTGTCTCCGGCCAAGGTTTTAGACGTTAAGATAATGCCCAAGAATAAGGCCTTAGCCATTGTTCCGGAAGACCAATTGTCTTTAGCTATTGGCAAAGACGGTCAGAACGTAAGACTGGCTGCCAAGCTTACTGGCTGGAAAATTGACGTCAGGAGTCAGGAAAAACTTAAAGAAGAGGAGCTAGAAGAGATAAAAGAGGAAAAATCAGCTTCTTTGGAAAAGCCGAAGAAAGAAGTTAAAAAGAAAACAACTAAAAAAACAAAAATATGATTTATATTCCCATAATTGCTTCCGTTCTTTCTTTAATTTATGCAGTTTTTCTGATTGTTCAGGTTAATGGTTCTCCGGCTGGCGATAAAAAGATGATTGAAATTTCCAATGCCATAAAAGAAGGAGCCATGGCTTTTTTAAAGAGGCAGTATAAGACCTGCTTTTTGGTAGCAGTTATAATTTTTTTAATACTTTGGTTTTCTTTAGGAAAGAATACAGCTTTTGGTTTTTTAGTCGGTGCTCTAGCTTCGGCAGTATCCGGTCTTATCGGCATGATAGTTTCTACTAAGGCTAATGTCAGGGTGGCTGAGGCAGCCAAAAAAGGATTAAAACCGGCCTTAAGCCTTTCTTTTAAGGGCGGATCAATAACTGGTTTTTTAGTTGTCGGGCTTGGTTTGCTTTCGGTTTCTCTTTTTTATTTATTATTTGGCGACCTTAAGGCTTTGATAGCTTTGGGTTTTGGCGGAAGCTTAATTTCAATTTTTGCCAGACTAGGAGGAGGAATTTATACTAAAGCAGCTGATGTGGGAGCTGATTTAGTCGGTAAGATAGAAAAAGGTATTCCGGAAGACGATCCTAGAAACCCAGCCGTGATTGCTGATTTAGTGGGAGATAATGTGGGTGATTGTGCCGGTATGGCAGCTGATCTTTTTGAAACTTATGTTGTTACCATGGTGGCAGCCATGGTTTTGGGAAGCCTTTTATTTCCCAATCTTGGTTTGGCAATTATTTTTCCTTTAATTTTAGGTTCAATTGCGGTTTTAGCCTCTATTCTTTCAACTTTTTTTGTTAGATTACCCAAAAACCAATCAATAATTTCCGCTCTTTACCGCGGCATTATTGCTGCCGGGGTTTTCTCAGCCATAGGTTTTTGGTGGGTAATTTCTTTTTTCGGTAAAGGATTTCAAATACCATTCTTAAACCTTTATTTGCCGACCTTGGTTGGATTGGTAATTGTGGGAGGAATTTTTGTAATTACCGAATACTTTACTTCCAAAAAACACAAGCCGGTTCAGTCCATTGCCTTTGCTTCTCAGTCGGGCCACGGAACAAATATAATTGCCGGATTGGCTGTTGGCATGAAATCAACCATTCTCCCGGTCATTTTAATTTCCCTTGGTATAATAGTAAGTTTTAATTTGGGAGGAATGTACGGATTAACTCTTGCCGCGGTATCAATGTTGTCTTTGGCCGGGGTGATTATTGCCATGGATTCTTACGGCCCAATTACCGATAATGCGGCCGGTATTTCGGAAATGGCTGGTCTTCCTTCCGAAAACAGAAAAAACGCTGATGCCCTGGATTCAATCGGCAACACCACAAAAGCGGTCACCAAAGGTTATGCCATTGCTTCGGCTGGCCTGGCAGCTTTAGTTTTATTTTCTGCTTTTACCCAGGAATTATCAGTCTTGGGCAGGCAAGTTCAGTTTGTTTTGGAAGACCCCAGGGTTTTAATTGGTCTTTTTAGTGGCGGAATCGTTGCTTACTATTTTGCCGCTTTATCCATGGAAGCCGTGGGCAGGGCAGCAGGCAAGGTGGTGGAAGAAGTGAGAAGGCAGTTTAGAGAAATAAAAGGATTAATGGAGGGAAGCGCCAAACCGGATTATTCAAAATGCGTTGATATCGTTACTAAAGCAGCCATTAAAGAAATGATAATTCCAGCTCTTTTGCCGGTGGTTTTCCCAATTTTAATTGGTTTTCTTTTAGGGCCGGAAGGACTGGGAGGATTATTAATCGGTTCAATCATTGTCGGTATTTTCTTGGCCATTCAGATGACTTCTGGAGGTGGGGCTTGGGATAATGCCAAAAAATACATTGAGGAAGGAAATTTCGGCGGAAAAGGAAGCTTTGCCCATCAGGCAGCAGTGACCGGTGATACGGTAGGAGACCCGTATAAAGATACAGCTGGTCCGGCCATTAACCCGATGATTAAAATTTTGAACATTGTTGCTTTACTAATTTTAGGATTTTTAGTTTAATAAACATATATGAATCTAATTCCAACCGTAATAGAAAAATCTCAACACGGAGAACGGGCTTACGACATTTATTCCCGGCTTTTAAAAGACAGAATTATCTTTTTGGCCGCTCCGGTTACCGATCCTGTGGCCAATTCCATTATTGCCCAGATGCTTTTTCTGGCTTCCAAAGACCCCAATAAAGACATCCAGCTTTACATTAATACTCCTGGTGGTTCAGTGACTGCTGGAATGGCAATTTATGACACAATGCAATACGTTAAACCGGACATTTCTACGGTTTGCATCGGGTTAGCAGCTTCCATGGGAGCAACCTTGCTTGCCGCCGGTGCTCACGGAAAGCGTTTTGCTCTTCCCAACTCCCAGGTTTTATTGCATCAAGTGGCTGGCGGAGTAACGGGCGAGGCGGTGGAAATTGAAATTACCGCCAAGCAGATTATTAAGATAAAAGAGAAATTAAACAAGATTTTAGCCCAACATACCGGACAGCCACTAACCAAGATTGAAAAAGACACTGACAGAGATTTTTATCTTTCAGCCGAAGAAGCTAAAGAGTACGGCTTGATCGATGAGGTAATTAAGGCAAAAGAGTAAAAATTTATAATCTCCTTTAACGTGTGATATAATTAAATAATGGTTAAACGTAAATCAAGTTTTTCTAAAACCTTTATACTCTGTTTGGGTGTATTGGTAACAATCTTTCTCTTTAACTATCTGGTCTTAGCTTGGACGGAACCAAATCAAACTCCACCAGAAGGCAACATCCCTGCTCCTCTTAATGTAGGATTCGTTGGACAACAAAAAGCAGGGGGACTGATACTTAATACCGGCAATGCCACCACTGGTTTAATTGTTTTGGGAGACCAAACAAACCCATCTGGTGGAAGCTGTCCGTCTGATTACCAATGGTATGATTTGAATTTAAACAAAGCAATAGATAACGGAGAATGCATTAAGACTATTCTTACGGCTGACAGGAACAACGTAGGGATTGGAACATTAAACCCTCTTTACAAGCTTGATGTTAATGGCAATGTTCATGCATCCGGTGATATTTGTACTGATGCTGGCGGCGGTAAGTGTTTGAGTTCTGCCAGCGGTCCGTGGACTGTTTCAGGTGATAATATATATTATGGTGTAGTATCTGGCAACGTTGGCATCGGGACAAATTTCCCAGCGAAGAAATTGGAAGTAAAAGGAGATGTTCTTGTAACAGACATATGTAACAGTGCCGGAGCCTGTTTAAGTATGCTCAACGATTTTATTGGTTCTCAACCGTTAGTAAACAATAGACACACCAGAGCGGACTGTGTTAATGCTGGAGGAACCGTAATTAATACCGATGTCAGTTTTCCACAGTGCCGATTTTCTGGTGGTTGCCCTTTGACGGGCGGTTGGGAACAGTACAAGAAGTATTCTGCAACTGTCCCTGGCAGCGGTACGGGGTGGCAATGCCCTGCCAGTTGCGCCTGCAACTGCTATCCCAACTACGAGGTTTGGGGCATCTGTAGAAGCTGTACCACCGGCAGTCACGCTTGGAGCAATACGCCGATTGAAACCTGTCAATATGCGAACATGTGTGATGGTTATTATGTCTCACCCTCCGTCGGTTGTAGAAGCTGTTCACAGTGGGTCCTCACCGCCTACGCAGGGGTAGCATACATGGGATGTTACTGAGGCCTAATCGCTACCCTCGCTCAAGGCTTTTTCATTGTTGTTATTAGATTTTTATCTCACCAGCTTTTTAAAACATTACCTTTTGGTTTCTTTCCGCTATTTCGCGGAATTTTCTTTTGACAAAATTTAAAAATCTGCTAACCTTAAGGAAGAAATATATTAATTAACTTCGAACTTTGGATTTATTCAAAACAGAAATTAATATGTTAGAATACCAATTTTTCGACCAAAAAAATGAATCAATTTACTTTGCTAATTGTAAGCTTTATTTGCTTGGCCCTAGGTTCGGTTTTGGGCTATTGGACAAGGCAATCCATTGCCAAAAAACAAGCAGGATCAATAGAAGCCAAGCTTCAGAAGAAGATATTAAAAGCCAAACAGGATTCGGAAGCCCTGATTGCTGAAGCAAAAGAGAGGGCTAGTCAAACCCTGGAAGTGGCAAAAAAAGAAACTAGTGAAAGACAATACGAACTGTTTAGGGCAGAGCGGATTTTGCTTAAGAGAGAGAATATTTTGGATCAGAAGCTTTCTTCTTTCGAAGGCGAACGGAAAGAGTTTCAGGAAAAAGTGGAAAAGCTCAAAACAATAAAAGAAAGCCTGGAAAATTTAAGACAGGAAGCTATTAATAATCTGGAGCGGGTTTCCGATCTTTCAAAAGAGGAAGCAAAAGAGGAACTCTTTCAGAATTTAGAGAAAGAATATCAAAAAGAGATATTAGACAAGATAAGAAAGTTAGAAAAAGAGGGATGGGAAGAGTATGAGAAGAAGGCTAAGGAGATACTAGCTACGGCAATCCAGAAATACGGACTCAGTCAGGCTCAGGAGATAACCACTACTTCTTTGGCCTTGCCCTCGGAGGAAATCAAGGGAAGGATTATTGGAAAAGAAGGAAGGAATATAAGAACCCTGGAAAGATTAACCGGTACAGAAATCATTGTTGATGATGCGCCGGAAGCTGTGGTCATTTCCGGATTTGATCCGGTTAGAAGGCAGATTGCTAAAACTGCTCTGGAGAAGCTTATTAAAGACGGCAGGATTCAACCAGCTAAAATTGAAGAACAGGTTCAGGCAGCAGAAGCAGAAATAGTCAAACAAATAAAAGAAGCAGGTGAGGCAGCAGTCTATGATATTGGGATTGTTGGTTTTGACCCAAAACTAATTCAACTACTGGGCAGATTAAGGTTTAGAACCAGTTACGGACAGAATGTTTTACTTCACTCAATAGAGGTGGCTCATTTAGCTTCAGCTTTGGCAGCAGAGATAGGAGCCGATGTCCTGGTTTGCAAAAAAGCCGGAATTCTCCATGATATTGGCAAATCAGTTGACCACCATATAGAAGGCTCCCACGTTGATATCGGCGTAAAGATTTTGGAGAAGTTCGGGGTGGAAAAAGAAGTGATTGCCGCCATGAAATCACACCATGAAGAATATCCTTACGAAAGCATCGAGTCTGTTTTAATTCAAACCGCTGATCAGATTTCCGGAGCCAGGCCAGGAGCAAGAAAAGATACACTGGAAAACTATTTAAAAAGATTGGGAGATTTAGAGGGTATTGCTAAAACCTTTTCCGGGGTAGAAAAAGCCTGGGCTTTGCAGGCGGGAAGGGAGATAAGGGTATTTGTCAAACCGGAAGAAATTGATGATTTGGCAGCCAGAAATCTTGCCAAAGCCATTGCCAATAAAATCCAGGAAGAATTAAAATACCCTGGAGAAATTAAGGTGAATGTTATAAGGGAAACGAGGGTTATTGAGTACGCAAAGTAATAATTACAAAAAACGGCTCTCGAAAGCCGTTTTTTGATTGGAGCGGGTGAGCGGAGTCGAACCGCCATCTCAACTTTGGAAGAGTTGCATAATAACCGCTATACGACACCCGCATTAAATTTGATTTAGGATTGCTTCGATCCATCCCATAATTCTTCTATGAAGACTTCTCCCAAATTCTTTTTCGCCCCAGCTTTTTATTTGTAAATGAATAGTTCCATAAGGTAGTTTTCTTTTCTTTTTTCCAGACTTATTAGTTCTTCTATCAATTTGAGTTTTACCAAATTGATTTTTAGGAACATCCATTATTTTTGACCAATAATTTATACTTTCTTTTATATTATTATCTGGATATAAATGAACAGAAGGGTTAAAGTTTTTATTTTTTAATTTACAAACTTCCTTAAACCACTTCAAGGATATTTTAATTATTTCAGGATCAGAGTTTATTATTCTAACGTTTTCGCATAGCTTTGAACCTTCACCAAGGTAAAGACCTATTCCCAATAACCATAAATCTCTTTTTGTTAACCATCCCATCTCTTTTTTGGCCAAATCTTTAATTTTCTTTATTTCCGCAATTTTTATTCTAGATTTTTGTTCAGCTGCCCTTAAGGGCGCTAACTTTATTCTTTTTAATACCTGTCTATTGGGACGATATGGTACTTCTTGTAGCCAATTACTAAGGGTGCTTTTTGCCAACCCTAACTTTTCCGAAATCATCCCGTAAGAATAACCTCGTTTTCGATAGCCTACAACCCTTTCTTTTAAACTTAAAGGTTTCATAAAATATATTCCGAACCCATTTACTATATTATATCAGAATATAATCAAATGTTCAAATTTTAACGAGCGATAAATTAATATAATTATTTTTCTCTTTTTGGTCGGGGCATCCAGATTTGAACTGGAACTAAATCCTCCCAAAGGACTCGTGCTACCATTACACCATGCCCCGCCTCTATCCTTATTCGTTCGTATTTTAGTTTAATTTTCTCTTTTAGTCAATTTACTGGTATGATATACTGAAATAATGAATTTCAGAAAAATTCTTGAGCAATTAAATCTTCCCTTTCAGTGCAAAAAATACGGTTTGCCTCTTTGGGAATGCCCCCAGTTCATTTTTTTGATAATGGGGCTGATTATTATAGGATCAACTCTTCTTACTTACGCAATAGGAACCAAATATGTGGAAGACCCTTATACGGTAGCCCTGGTTGTGATTGTAATAACCTTAATTCTGTTAATTCTTGCCTACATTATTACCAGAAGCTTTGAAAGACTGGCTGAGGCCAATCGTATGAAGTCGGAATTTGTTAGCATAGTTTCTCATCAGCTTCGTTCTCCTCTTTCCAACCTGAAATGGACCCTTGATCTTCTGCTGTCGGAGAGGGTAGATTTAGACGAGAAAAAAGAATTGGAATACATTAAAATTTTAGAAGAAAATACTCAAAGAATGGGAAATTTGATTTCCGACCTATTAATTGTTTCCCGAATTGAACAAGGCAGATTTGCCCCCAGAATAGAAAGCATCTCATTTAATGAGTTAATTAATAAGGTGATTGAAGAGACAAGTGTTTTTTCCAAAGCAACAAATGCGGAGATAAGCTTCAAATCGGAAGAAAGCCTGCCAAAAATATTTTGTGATCCCTCTCAGATAAAAATGGTTATCACTAATCTTTTGGACAACGCAATTCGTTATACCAGAAGCAGGGGCAAGATAGAGATAAGATTATTCAAAAAAGGTAAAGACCTCTATTTTGAGATAAAAGACAACGGCGTTGGTATTCCCAAAGAAGATTACAAGTATATTTTCCAAAAGTTTTTCCGTTCTCAGAATGTTTTAAAAGAACAAACTAATGGTTCTGGTTTAGGTCTATATATCGCCAAATCAATAATTGATAAGGCGGGCGGAAGAGCGGGATTCAAAAGCCAGGAGGGAATTGGGTCGACTTTCTGGTTCTCTTTGCCCTTAAAATAATTTAAAAATGAAAAAAATACTTTTTATAGAAGACGAATCAACTCTTCAAAAAACGGTTGGAGAGATTTTGCGCCAGGATGGCTATGAAATAATTTCTGCCTTGGACGGAGAAATTGGTTTAAGATTGGCAAAAACAAAAAAACCGGACTTGATTTTACTTGACCTAATTTTACCTAAAGTTCACGGTTTTGAAGTTCTGGAACAATTGAAAGGAGATGAGAAAACAAAAGACATCCCCGTAATTATCCTTACCAACCTGGAAAAAATGGAGGATGTGGAAAAAGCAATAAAAATGGGCGCAACCACCTACTTGGTAAAATCCAACTATAACCTAGAAGAGGTGACGGATAAAATTAAAAACGCCCTGAAATAAAAAAGGTCTTTTCTTAAAATCTTTGATTTTAAAATGAAGATAGAGACCCAACAATTAAAAGCATTTATTTTAGATGCTAAATTAGTCAGCGAGGAACAATTTGAAAAAGCCCGAAAAATCGCTGAAAAAAACAATCAAAAAGTGGGCGATGTTTTGGTTTCCGAGGGTTTTATTTCCCGGGAGAAGTTAATAAAGTTAGAGGCATATATCCTGGGTATTCCTTTTGTCAATCTGGAAAAAGAGAAAATTGAAGACGAGGTGCTAAAGATTATTCCCGAACCGATTGCCCGTTCCCACAATGTAGTTGCCATTAAGAAAAAGGGGAATACTCTGGAAGTGGCCATGTTAGACCCGGAAGACTTAAGAACAATTGAATTTATTAAAAAAACCTCTGATTTAAAAATTTTGCCCAGATTAACCACGCCAGAAAGCATTAAAAACGTGCTTCTTCAATATCAAAAAACCTTGGAGGCTGAGTTTGGAGACATAATTAAGAAAGAGGCCATGGGAATAAAAACCCTGAAGGAGAGCATTGAGGCGGCTGAAGGGGAAGGGGAAGAACTGAAAAAGATGGCCGAAGAGATACCTATAGTAAGAATCGTGGATACTTTGTTAAAGCATGCGATCTTAGAAAGGGCCTCTGACATTCATATTGAACCAACCAAAAAAGAAGTGATAGTCAGGTACAGGATTGACGGTGTTTTACACGATGCCATGACTTTGCCAAGACAAACCAGTTCCGGCATTGTTGCCAGAATTAAGGTTTTGTCCAATTTAAAGCTTGACGAACACAGGCTGCCTCAGGATGGTCGTTTTAGGGTCGAAAGCGAGGAGTACAAATATTCTATGAGGGTATCAGTTTTACCGGTTTTTGACGGTGAAAAGATTGTTATGAGGCTTTTGCCTGAAACCAACAAAGCATTTACTTTGGAACAGCTGGGATTGAGGGACGATGCTTTGGAGATTGTTCAGGATAATTTAAAAAAACCAGTGGGAATGATTTTGGTTACCGGACCCACCGGTTCAGGAAAAACCACCACTCTTTATTCCATGATGGAAATTTTAAATATTACTGGTGTGAATATTTCTACTATCGAGGATCCCGTTGAGTACCGGATGCCAAGAATTAATCAGACCCAGGTTAACCCCAAAATTGGCTTAAGTTTTGCTTCCGGATTGCGTTCCCTAGTCAGACAAGACCCAGACATTATTATGGTGGGAGAGATAAGAGACAACGAAACCGTTTCTTTGGCCATTAACGCTGCTTTAACCGGACATCTGGTTTTATCTACCCTTCATACCACTTCGGCGGCTGGAGCCATCCCCCGTCTGATTGACATGAAAGCCGAACCGTTTCTGATCTCCTCAACCTTAAATGTTGTCATAGCCCAGAGATTGGTAAGGAAACTTTGCGAAGGGAAAGAAAAGTATACCTTAAAAGAGGCAGCGATAAAAGATTTTAAAAAATATTGTGACCTGGATAAAATTTTAAAGATTCTTCAGGAAGAAAAATTAATAAAACCAAAACAAACCCTTAAAGACATTGTGTTTTACAAACCAAAACCCAGCAAGGATTGTCTTGAAGGCTACAAGGGCCGAATTGGTATTTACGAAGCTTTACCGGTAACAGAAACAATAAAAGATTTAATTGTTAAAAAAGCCGATGCGGACCAGATTCAGGAGCAAGCCCAAAAAGAAGGAATGAGGACGATGATAGAAGACGGTTTCATCAAAGCGGTTCAGGGAATTACCTCAATTGAAGAAGTATTAAGGGTAATTGTTGAATAGTTAATGCCTTTATATTCATATTTTGCTAAATCCTTAAAAGGTGAAGAAAAAAGCGGAACGATTGAAGCAAAAAACCTTCAGCAGTTAGCCGCAACCTTGAAAGAGCAGGGCTTTGTTTTGATTAACGCCGAGCCCAAAAAAGAAAAAAAGGAGTTTAATTTCCCTGTTTTAAGCAGGGGGGTTTCTTTAACCGAGAGATTAATGTTTACCAGAAATCTTCAAGTAATGATTTTTTCCGGCCTACCCCTACCCAAAGCTATTCATACTTTGGCCTGCCAGAGCAAAAACAAAAAATTTAAAGAGACACTTTTAAAAGTAGAAGAAGAAATAACTAAAGGGAAAAATTTTTCTGACTCCTTAAAACAATATCCCAATATTTTCTCTGATCTTTTTCAAAATATGATAAAGGTGGGGGAAGAAACCGGAGGGCTAGATAAAGTTTTAAAAATTTTGTCTCGTCAGATGGAAAGAGAACACGATCTCCAATCAAAGATAAAAGGGGCGTTAATGTATCCGGCTGTCATTGTCTTTACGATGATAGGCATCGGGATCCTAATGCTTATAATGGTAGTTCCTAAACTAGCTCAGACCTTCCAGGAATTACAAATTGAGCTTCCTATCACAACCAAAATAATTATAGGGATAGGTACCTTTTTGTCTAAGAACTGGTTTTTATTTCTAATTGTCATCGCAGCGCTTGTTTTTCTTTTCTTGCTGATTAGTAAAACCAAGAGAGGGAAAAAAGCCATAGACTATACTGTTCTAAAAATTCCCGTTATTTCCCCCCTTGTTAAAAAGACAAACTCGGCTTATACAATCAGAACCTTAAGCTCTTTGATTGCTTCCGGCGTTCCCATTCTTAAATCTTTGGAGATTACTGCTGGAACTTTGGGCAACGTTTATTACAGTACCGCTATCTTGGAGGCAGCTGAAAAAGTAAGGAAAGGAGATAAGCTTTCCTCCGCCCTGGCCCCTTACACAAAGATCTATCCTTCTTTAGTTTTGCAAATGTTAGAGGTCGGTGAAGAAACCGGAGAAACCTCAAGTATTTTAGCCAAATTAGCTGATTTTTTTGAAGAGGACATCGGAAATGATACTAAAAACCTGGCTTCAATAATCGAACCGGTCTTGATGCTGGTTATCGGAGCTGTAATTGGCTTTTTTGCCATCTCAATGATTCAGCCAATGTATTCAATGTTAGGATCAATTTAATGGAACCAAAAACTAAACAAGGACTAACCTTAATTGAATTATTAATAATTAGCGGCGTTATTTGTATCTTGGCCGTGGCAACCATTCCGACTTTCAGGTCTTACGGTCCTACCTTGGCGTTGTCGGGAACGGTTCGGGAACTGGTCAGCGATCTGCGATACATCCAGCAGCTTACCGTGACAGAACAAAAAGAATACTGCATTAAATTCTTTCCGGCAGAAAAAAAATACAGAATGCTTCAGTGCGGGGCAGAAACATTTCTGAAAGAAAAAACCCTTCCGGAAGAAATTCAGACCTTAACTGTCAGCGGTCTTACCGACAACGAAGTCAGGTATAATCCCTACGGAGCAGTAAAAGAAGCTGGTACGGTTATTTTAAACAGTGCAAAAGGGACGAAAACCATTTCAATAAAACCATCAGGCTTTGTAGATGTGTTTGATTAACATGAAAAATCAATTTAAAAAAAGTTTTAGCCTGGTCGAATTATTAATAGCAATTTTTGTTTTAACAATTGGTATTTTAGCTGTTGTCCAGGCCTTTCCTTTCGGAGTACAGATCCAGAAATCGGCCCAGATGGATACAGTGGCCAATCAGCTTTGCCAGTCTAAAATGGAAGAAATTTCCTCCTTATCATACGGAGAAATTGTCTTGGGGACTTCCGAAGAAAACTACGGTTCCATTGCTTCTTTTCTTTCGTATAAAAGAAGAGCAGAGATAAGCTATTTTGACCCCAATAACCCCAGCGTCCCTCCCGGCGCTGATTCGGGAGTTAAAAAAATAAAAATAACTGTTTTTTGGCGCCCTCCAATAGGAACTTCCGAAAAACAAGTATTCGTTACTAATTTAATTGCCCAACGATGAGAAAAAAAGGTTTTACCCTAATTGAACTTCTTATAACCATTGCTGTTCTTACTCTTATCAGTGGAGCGGTATATACTAGTTTTACTTTAAGCCAGAAGGCCTACAGGGAGAGCGAAACTTCGGCAGAAATCACTCAAAACGGCCGGGTAATTTTAGAAAGAATGAACAGGGAAATTCATCAGGCAAAAGAAATAGTTGGTGATTTCCCTGAAGAAAAAGGAAGCGCTGAAGATGAAATCACCTTTGAAGACGGACATATCGTTGATTCCTACCATTACATTCATTATTTTAAGACAGACAAGACTATAGAAAGAGAGGTAATCGGATATTATTTTTCTGGCGATGCCGGACAAAATCTCGTTCCCTGGAATGCCATCCCTCCGGTGGGCCAGACATTATTAAGCAAAAATCTGGAAGGAGCAAAAACCATAGGAGAATGGGTTGAAGGCTTAAATATCTGGGGCTCAAAAATTATTAACATTGCTTTGACCCTGAAAAAACAAAATAAAAACTTTTATTTAGAAACAAAAGTCTTAGGAAGAAATTTCTAAATTAAATGGAAAAAAGATTTCAAAAAAGAGGAGTCATTCTGATTGTAAGTAGTTTAATTTTGGGTGTATTATTAACCTTAGGAGCTTACTTTTTAAATTTCACCACAACAGAGTTCCGTATCACCAAAAGCCAGGATGCAGCCACTCAAACCTACTATTTGGCTGAAGCAGGAATAAATGAAGCCATTTGGAAATTGAAAAATGATCCGGAGTGGAAAAACAACTTTGAAACCCCACCCACTTGTTCTAACTGGTCAGCAAGTTTTTCCAGAAACAATACTCTTTTGTCCAACAGTTCTAGTTCTTATCAAGTCCAAATTCAGAATTCAGAATGCGCCAGGGGAGAGATAGTTTCTACTGCCTTTTTAAGTCTTCCCAACGGTAAGACTGCCCAGAGAGTAGTAAAGACAAAAGTCTTTAAGGCAATAGGCAGCCTTACGGGCAACAGTACTATTTTTTCCGGAGGCAGCAGCGAAAATATTACCATTACCGCCAGCCTGGTGAATGTTTACGACGGTAATTTATTCGCCAATAACCATCTAGATATTAATCTGCTCAGCAATGTTGACGTTTATGACAATCCCAGCACGGAAGAACCGGAAGGCAGGGCTTTGTCAGTAGGGAATCTTACTGTTTCCTGGTTCAGCACCTTGGATTCCTTGGCTAAATGCGCCAAAAACGTGTGTGAAGGTGATTGCTCCGGACAAGGATGTCCTCCTCCCTCAGCATCTACGCCGATGATCGACTTTGATTCGAATGATAATAATTCTTATAAAAAGAAGGCGCTGGCCAAGGAAGGAGCAGGGCAATGCAGTGTATTATGCGGTGGTACGCCCTGCAGCAGCAAATGCGTTTTTACCCAAACAGAATTTGAAGAACTTTTATGGCAGATAGGAAAGAACGGAAATATGGTTCTGAACAACGAAATCACTTATGTTACCGGCTCAATAGATTTGAAGGGAGGCCGACGTCTTACGGTAAATGGCGCTTTGGTGGCCGACGGAACGATTAACATAGGGGAAACAGAATGCTGGGTTAATAAAGGACAGAAGGATTGCGGGAATAACCAAATTACTGTTTCTGACCCGGGACAAGGGAAGCCGTCGGGAATTCTGACAAAAGGAAAAATTAATTTCGGTTTTTATTCTTCTTCCCAAAAAATGGAGATTGTCGGTTTGATTTATGCCAATGATGAGATAAGGATTGTAAGCATTCCCCAAATTTTCCGGGTAACAGGAGGAGTTATAGGAAGAAAGGTTTCTATAGTCAGTGTTTGGTCGTCCCTGAACTTTTATTTAAATAATTCCATAATCTCAGAAGGAATATGGGGAGGGACTCAGCCGCCGGAAGGCCAAAAACCCCCTTATTCGCCAGTGGTTACCATTGAACACTGGGAAGAAGCTTATTAAAAAGATGTTTGATTTTTTAACCTTAAAAACTGAAGCTTTTGGACTGGATTTCTCTGATTCTTCCTTAAAGATTGCCAAACTCGAAAAAAGACGAGGCAGGTTAAAATTGGTTTCTCACGGAGAAACCTTTATCAGAGAGGGCGTGGTTAGAAACGGAGAAATTAAAAACAAAGAGATATTTGTAAAAACCATAAAAAAGGCGTTGGCAGAGGTAAAAGGGGAGAAATTAAAAACAAAATATGCAATTGTTTCTCTTCCCGAAGAAAAAGCCTTTGTTGAGGTAATCCAGATGCCCAAAATCCCGGAGGAAGATTTAAAATCAGCGGTTGTCTACGAAGCAGAAAACCATATTCCCATGCCTATTGAAGAAGTTTGTCTGGATTCTCAAGTTATTCAGGCAATTTCTAACCATTTGGACCATCAAGATGTTTTACTTGTTGCTTTTCCTAAAAAAATTGTTCAATCCTATGTAGAATGCCTAAAAGAAAGCGGTTTAAAACCAATAGTTTTTGAAATTGAATCCCTGGCTGCTACCCGGGCCCTTATTAAAGATGAAATCTCTATTTTCCCTGTTTTAATAATTGATTTTGGTGCGACTACCACCAGTTTCGCCATCTTTTCCGGCCATTCTATAAGCTTTACCTTTTCCCTGCCTTTTTCTAATCAAAAACTAAACGAAGACATCGCCCATTCCTTGAAAGTTGATTTAGCTAAGGCGGAGAGATTAAAAACAAAATTCGGATTGGAATTAAAAGAAAACAAAGAAGGAGAAGAAATTTACTGCGCCCTAAGAAACACCACAAACGAACTGGTTAGAGAGATAAAAAAGCATATTGAATATTATTATTCTCACATTTTCCACGAACACTTACCTGGAAAAGAAAGGGAAATAAAAAAAATATTGCTCTGCGGAGGGGGAGCAAATTTAAAAGGACTGGACGATTTTCTTTATCGTGAGCTTTCTTTGCCGGTTGAATTCGGCAATCCCTGGGTGAATATTCTTTCGGAAAAGAAAAAGGAAAAAGCCAGTCTTTCTTTGGAAGAATCATTAAAATACACTACCGTTCTGGGTCTGGCTTTGAGAGGAGTTAAGAACCGATGAATAATCTTAAAAGCAATGATTAACCTTTTATCCCAAGAAGAGAAAAAAGAAATAATTCAGGAGGAAAACTGGAAGCTCATAATGATTTTAGGAACGCTGGTTTTAATTTTTTTCATTTGTCTTTCTTTGATTCTTTTTTCAATCAAGGTTTTTGTTTCCGGCGAAGTGGAAGCCCAGAAGATTTTATTCGAACAGAAAGAAAAAGAGATTGAAAGCCCTCAGATGCAGGCCCTTCAACAAAATCTCACTGCCTTTAACCAGACGCTTTTTCAATTAGAATCTTTTTACGGCCAGCAGTTTAATTTAAGCGGTTTTTTGGAGAAACTTTCAGCAACCGTCCCTTCGGGTGTTTACCTGACCAGCTTATCTGTTTCCAATAATTACCAAGAAAAGGCCTGGGAAAAAACCTGCAATTTATCCGGTTTTTCATCTACCAGAGAAAAACTGCTTGGGTTTAAAGAAAAACTGGAAAAAGAAGGTTCTTTTGAAAAAATTGATTTTCCTTCATCTAGTTGGATGAAGGCCACAGATATTAATTTTACATTAAGTTTTAAACTGAAATGAACGTAAAAAGGAAAATTAACATATCATTGATTGTCTTTCTTGCTCTAATTGTTTTTATTAGCGTTTTTGTCGTTTTTCCCCTTACGAGAGACATTAAAAAAGAATCTGACGAACTGATATCTGAGAAGAAGAACCTTTCAGTTTTAGATGGACAAATTACTAGCTTGGAGAAATTTAAGGTTCTTTATAAAAACCTTGAGGAAATCTTGAAAAAAATTGATAACTTATTTATTAATTCAGAAATTCCGATAGATTTTATGAGTTTTCTGGAAAAGACCGCCCGCAGCTCCTCGGTCAACATTGACATATCCCCTTTTTCCCTGGGAAAAGCTGATAAAGACCCCTGGTCCTCCGTTAATTTTCAGATAACCGCCACTGGTTCTTTTCCTCATTTCTTATCATTCCTGGAAAAGATAGAAAGCAGCCCCTATTTAATTGAAATTCAGAATTTAACCGTTAGTCAGTATTCCGGGGAGAAAAAAACGGCTGGTAATATCCAGGCAAGCTTTTCCTTTAAGGTCTTTGCTAAACAATAATATATATGTTTAACCTTAAGAAGATAAAAGTAGAAAAAATTAAAGGCGGGCTTAATAAATGGTTAAGGGGTTTAGCTGAAAATGCCTTTTTAACCTTTTTAGCGCTTTTTATCATATCTTTAATCATCGGTGCCATAATTTTTGTCCGTTGCAGTATTTTGGTTGAGATGCCAGCTGATAATTTAGGAGAAGAAAAAGTTTTTAAATTTGAATCAAAAACTTATCAGAAAATTCTCAAAGAATGGCAGGCAAAAAATGAAAGATTTTCTAAAATAGACACTAAAAAATATCTCAATCCTTTTTCACATTGACCAAAGTGAAAATTTAAGATAAGATATGAGGGTTAAATATTTAGCCCCCATAGCTCAACGGATAGAGTAGGAGATTTCTAATCTCTTGATGTGGGTTCGATTCCTACTGGGGGCACCAATATATATGGTGGTCGTAGCTTAATGGTAGAGCTCCTGACTGTGGCTCAGGTGACGGGAGTTCGATTCTCCTCGACCACCTGTCAAAAACCAGAAAACCGTCTTCTTATTGAGGCGGTTTTTTGGTAGGATGAAAAAATATGAAACTTAGATATAAATCAGGAAATACACCATTAGTAAAAAATAAATCTTTATGCAGAAGATTTAATTTAAATAATATTTTAATTAAGGATGAAAGCAATAATCCACTCGGAACCTTTAAGGATAGGGTGAGCGAATTTGCCATTAAAGAAGCGGTGGACGAACATGTAGACAAACTTGCTTTAATCACCGCAGGTAATGCTGGTTACAGTTTTTCAATGTTTGCAGGGGGGACAAACATCAAAGTTGTTTGTCTTATTGATAAAACTCTCAGTCAGTCAATTAAATCCAAGCTTAAAAAGGTTGCCTATAAACTTATTGAAGTAGATCTTTCTAAAAAGATTTTAAAGCCAGAGCAAGTAATATCATTAGCAAGAGAAAACGACAAGGAAGTAATCTGGGATGTAACCAATAGATTTCACCAAGCATACGAGGGCATTATTAAGGAGATAAAAAGAGAAAATCCAGATTACATAATAATTCCCATTGGAAGCGGTGGAGGGTTTATAGGATTGTATAATGGTATTAAAAAATATAAACTTAAAACAAAACTTATTGGTGTCGGTGTAAAACAAAAATTTTATAGCTATGCGGATAAATTATGGACGCCCTGGACGCCACATCAAGTAAAAATTGAATCTATTATAAAAGAAGGTCATCAGTATATTGAATTAGACGAAGACGAGATTAAAAGGAGTTATGAAGAATTCAAAAAAATTATTAAGTGCGAACCGTCAAGTGCGGTAGTGTTCGGGGCTTTATCCAAAATAAAATTTAATAAGAAAGACAAGATTATACTAATTAACACAGGAAAAGGGCTTATTTAGATTAACACAAACAGGTTCTAACATTGTTCCCTAGACGACCTGTCAAAAACCAGAAAACCGTCTTCTTGTTGAGGCGGTTTTTTGGTAGAGTAAGGATAATATGATAAAAGACAGAATAAAAAAACATAAAATTGCGGCCGAAAAACTGGAAACAATTAAGAATAAAGCATTCAGGCTAATAAAAAGAAACCTGAACAGAATTTATGAATATGATGTGCAAGAATTTATTTTATCGGAATATAAGAAAGAGGGCTTAGTTACTATGTTCAATGATAAAAAATATATTATTGAAAAGCACTCGCCGCAAATTATTGCCGTAAATGAAAATGCAGCAGAGCCACATTATTTTCCACTAAAAAGAAAGTCAAAAATTATAAAAAATAATGATTTAGTCTTAATTGATATTTGGGCGAGATTAGACGAAGAAAATGCTCCTTTTGCTGATATTACCTGGACAGGTTTTTGTGGTAAAAATATACCGGAAGACATCAGAAAAACCTTTAATAAAGTCATAGGAGCAAGAGATTTTACGGTAAGTTTTATTAAAAAATATTTAAAGAATAGTGAATTTCCCCGAACAAAAGATGTAGAGATAGCAACTAGAAATTATTTTAAAAGATTTAATCTTGACCAATATTTTATCCATAGAACAGGTCATAGTTTGGGGCTTCATATTTGTCATGGTAAATACTTCCGTTTTGACAAAAAAAGCAAGGCAAGAATAAAACCAGAAATACCTTTTACTATAGAACCTGGGCTTTATTTTAAAGACAAATTTGGAATAAGAAGCGAAATTGATTGTTATATTACCCGGGATTATAAATTAATTATAACCACCAAGGTTCAAAAGAAGATAATTAAGATATAAAATCGCCATTTAGGCGGTTTTCTGGTAGGATAAAAACATGGGAATCTTGCTTCAACTTTTAAGTATTTTTGTATTAGGTCTTATTGGTGGAGCCAGTCCAGGACCAATATTAACAGCCTCTTTTACAGAAGCTTTAAGAAAAGGATTTATTAAAAGCCTCAGTGTTATTTTTGCGGCGATGATTGCAGAAAGTATCATTGCTGTTTTTATTTTAACCTTATTTTTTTCAATAAACATTCCCGAGATAGTTTTTTATATAATTTCTCTTATTGGAGCAGTGGTTTTAATCTGGCTTGCATCACAAGTATGGAAAATTAAAGAACTTGGTGGCGAGGGCGAAGTTTTTTCCTTTAAAAAGATATTTCTTTTAACAATTTTTAATGGTCCTTTTTGGATCTTTTGGATTACTATTTGTGTTCCTCAGGCGTTTTTACTTAAAGAAAAGATTACAGGAGGGCATATTTTATTTTTAATATTTTTTGAACTAGGTTGGCTTTTTGCAACTATTTTTTTAACTTTTCTTTTTTCTCGTTTTAGACCCCTTTTAATAAAAAACAAATTTATTGCCATTGTTTTTAAAATCTTTGCTTTGATTCTCTTACTTTTTGCAATTAGACTAACGATAGGTAGCATTCTCTTTCTATTAAAAAGGATCTAACATTGTCGCATAGGCGGAGCTAATAAAAATCGCCATTTAGGCGGTTTTTATGTTAAAATTAATTATTATGACGAAAGAATTATTACAAAAAATGATTAAATCTGTCGTATCTCAAGCGAAAGAATTAAAAGACAAACACATAGAAGGAGATAATAGTATTGTGAATTACGCTGCCATTTTCAGCCAAAACAACAATGAATACGAAGATTTAATTGAAGCTATTAAAGAAATTGGAGAGGTAATACTGGACACTAAAACAGGTCCTCTTTTTAAAATTACTCCATTAGATACAGTTGCCGGAGGTTTGAAACTGGTTAAGATAAGAAAACCTGACAAAAGCAGAACAGAGAGAGGAGACGCCGACTTTACAATAAATGATTATGATAAATTCAAGAAAGAGTTTTTAGATAAAGAGGGCTTCAAGCTTATTGAAAGAGAGGACTTTGAAATGATTGAGCTTATGGATTCTGAATTTAATGTAAGGGCATACTTTTCTAATCCACCATTAGATAAACAACTAAAAGTTTAACTTTTTTCTTCAAACTCTCATTAAACAGGTTCTAACATTGTCCCCTAGACGACCTGTCAAAAACCAGAAAACCGTCTTCTTGTTGAGGCGGTTTTTTGGTAGGATAAAACATATGAAAGAGAGAAAAGTTGTAATAAAAAATGATTTCGGAGAAAAACTTGTTGGTTTAGAAACCGAACCCTTAACGAAAAAAGAAAAGTATCCAACAGTTATTTTGGTTCACGGTTTTGGTGTAACCAAAACCGAAGACGGAATGTTTGACGATTTAGCAAATAATCTTGCTAAAAATGAGTTTATGGTTTACAGATTTGATTTTTCAGGATGTGGTGAAAGTGAAGGAAATTATAGTGAAACTTCTCTATCTAAACTTAAATCAGATTTGTCAAAAATATTAGATTTTGTTAAATCACATTCCAAAGTTAACAGTTCAAAAGTAGGTATTCATGCTCAGTCATTGGGGACTGCAACTACTGTGGCCCTAGAGCCCGACATTCAATGTCTCGTTATGACAGGTTCTATATCGCATCCAAAGCAGGTTGTGTCGGAATTATATGGCGATGGCTACCACCCCGAAGGAATTTCAACCAGAACCAAATCTAATGGAATGGTTACAACCATAAAACCTCAATTCTGGGAAGATTTTAAAAACTATAACCTATTGGAATCCATTAAAAAAATAAATTGCCCCATTCTTTTTATCCATGGTTCTAAAGATGACATGGTTCCTATTTCTGAGACGGAGGCATATTTTAAAAACGCCAACAGACCCAAAGAAAAGGTTATTATTAAGGGGGCAGATCATGGATTAGAACCTTACAGAAATGAGATGTATAAAATCGCCATAAATTGGTTTAGAAAATATTTGTAACCACAAAAATCGCCAATCAGGCGGTTTTTTGGTAAGATGAAAAATATGATTAAAGTAGCAATTTTTGATTTAAACGGTATTTTTATACAAAGCCCAAAACTGAGTGATAGATTTCAGGAGAAATTTGGTGTTTCTACTGAAGAATTTTTAGTCGCCCTAAAAGAAATAATGGCGAAAGTAAGAAAGCCAGATGCTGGCGACGCTTTTAATTACTGGAAGCTTTATTTGGAAAAATGGGGCTTAAGATTAACAAAAGAAGATTTTTTTAATTTTTGGTTTAGCGGGGAAAATGAGGTCTTAGAGTTAATTGATTTGGCTAAACAAATAAAAAATAAGGGAATTAAGATATTTATTTTATCAAATAATTTTGTAGAAAGAGCCGATTATTATAAACAAAATTTTCCATTCTTAGAAATCTTTAATAAAATATATTATTCCTGGCAGACTGGTTTTGTTAAACCTGACCCAATGGCATTTAAAAATTTATTATTAGAAAACAGTCTTAAGCCAGAAGAATGTATTTATTTTGATAATTCTGAAGAAAACATTAAGGCAGCTAATAGCTTAGGCATAGAAGCTTTTCTTTTTAAGGACACAGAGGGTTTTAAGAAAATACTAATAGAGTATCAGCTGATTTAAACCGCAAAACAGGTTCTAACATTGTCTCCTAGACGACCCCATAATAAAAAATCCGCCATTCCGGCGGATTTTTTCATGTTTTCCTATTTTTTCTCTTCCAGTTTTACCTTAATGAAGATTTCTTTTTTATTACGAAGAACTTTTAAAGAGATTTCATTGTTAACTTTATATTTTTGAAGTATTTGTGATAGGGATTCTTCTTCATTAATCTTTTTTCCTTCACATTCCAAAATTATATCGAATTCCTGAAGTCCGGATTTTTCAGCTGCGCTTCCTTTTATTATGGCTGGCTCACCCAAGGTTTCCCTGACAACAAAAGCACCGTAATTTACCGGCAGCTTATTCTTTTCTGCTATTTCTTTGTTAAGAAGAATATATTTTACTCCTAAAAACGGCCTTTTCACTTTTCCGTATTTTTTAACTTCTTCCAGGTCATTTATTGCATAATTAATAGGAATGGCAAACCCTATATTCTGGGCATCTATTACCGTGGCAGTATTAATTCCGATTACTTTTCCCTCTATATCAACCAAGGGTCCTCCAGAATTACCTGGATTAATTGCAGCATCAGTTTGAATCAACCCCCTTAATCTCTCCGCCTGGCGGGTTAAACCACTAAAAGCAGTAATATATCTGCTTAAGCCGGAAACAACACCGGTGCTTACGGTGTCATGAAATTCTCCTAAAGCATTGCCAACAGCAATTACCGTTTGCCCCAATTCAATCTTCTCCGAATCTCCCAGCTCTAAGTAGGGCAGGTTTTTGGCATTAACCTTGAGAATGGCGATGTCATTGATGGGGTCTCGTGATACCACCTTGCTGGGAAATGTTGTCTTAGGGTCAAAAATGATAGTGTAATCAGCGGTTTTATCTTCTACTACGTGGTTGCTGGTAAGAATATATCCGTCCGGAGAAACGATGAAGCCGGAACCGCCGCCAATCTTGGTTTTTTCCTTTTTTCCTTTTTCAATCTTGGGAACAATGAATTTCTGGTCGCCGTAGGGAAAAAAATAAAAACCTTCTATTTTAGGCAGGTCTTTGGAAATAACAACGGTTATTACTGCCGGACAGGCTTTTTTAGCGACTTCTATAATAGGTGATTTTTCCATATAGTTTATTATATCAGAAAATTTTATTGTCAACAAAGCTAATTTTTGTTAATATCAATTCCATAAGCCCCTATAGTTCAACGGATAGAACGAGAGACTCCTAAGCTCTAGATTGAGGTTCAATTCCTCATAGGGGCACCATTGGAGCGTAAAAGGGCCCGTAGTATACCGGTAACACGCCTCCATGGCATGGAGGAGTAAGGGGTTCGATTCCCCTCGGGTCCACCATATGAAAAAAATTGCCATTCTTGAACCTGGTGCCTGGGGAACTGCCCTGGGAATTATTTTAAGCAAAAGAAATGAATTGGTTTTTTGGTATTCCAGCAAAAAAATAACTTCAAAGATTACTAAGAACAGGGAAAACGAAAGACTACCAGGAGCTAAAATCCCCAAAAAGATTCTTGTTCTTTCAAACCTTAAAAAAGCAATAAAGGATGTTGATTTGATTATTATCGCTTCGCCATCTTTTAATTTTCGGAAAACGATTGAAAAACTGAAGAATTTTAAGAGATTGCCGCCATTGCTGGGAATTGCCAAGGGTATAGAAAAAGAAACTCTTTTTTTCCCTTCTAATATTATCCAAGCTGTTTTAAAAAAAGATGATTATGCTCATTTATCAGGGCCGGGATTTGCCAAAAAGGTAGTAAGAGGAACACATGCCAAAGAAATAATAGCTTGTTCCAATCCTCGTTTATTAAAAAGATTGAAAAAGACCTTTTCGATACATCCCCTTCAAGTTTCTACTACCACTGATTTAATCGGGCTTCAATTGGCTGGGGCTGCTAAGAATGCCTTATCTATTGGTATAAGCTTGGTTGAGGCGTCAGTAAAATGGCCGGAGATAGAGAAAATTAAAAAGGAATTGATCTCTTTAGGGGTTAAAGAAATGATAAAAATCGGCAAGGCAATGGGATTAAGAAAAGAAACTTTTTTGGGACCAGCCGGCAAAGGAGATTTGATTTTAACCGCCACCAATCCCTTGTCCCGTAATTTCCAGTTCGGCAAGAATCTTCTTTTTAATGCTCATGTAATGAGAAAAAAGATAAAAGAAGGTAAAATTACAGTTGAGGGATTTAATAATACATTTGCCTTGTATAAACTAGGAAAGATTTATAATGTAGACCTGCCGATGATAAATGAAATTTACAGAGTTATTTATGAGAAAGTTTCTCCCCACAAAACAGTTAAAAATTTAATTAACTTTATTAAATAAGGGGAGGGGTGCCAGAGTGGACGAATGGGCCGCACTCGAAATGCGGTAGGGCCGAAAGGTTCTCGTGAGTTCGAATCTCACCCCCTCCGCTTTAAAAAATAAAAACAAAAACATGTTAGATTTTTTCAAACAAACAAAAAAAGAACCAAAAGACCTTAGAGGGGTTTTGAATAAGGTCAAGGGTCTGGAAGAAAAAGTTGAAAAGATTTTGGAAGAAATGGAAAAGACGAAAAAGGAACAAAGATTTTCTGTCCAGAAAGTGGGAATAATAAGATTTAATCCTTTTTCCGAAGTAGGTGGAGACCAGAGTTTTTCCGTTGCTTTGCTTAATGAAAAAGATGACGGAATAGTGATTACCAGTCTTTATACCCGGCAGGAAAACAGGGTTTATGGAAAGCCGATAAAGAATGGTCAATCAGAATACACCTTATCCGAAGAAGAAAAACAAGCCATAGAGAAAGCCAAAAATTCAAAAATTAATGACTAAAGAAAAGAAAGAAAACTTAACACTTCGTCCGCCCATAGTGGTGGTGATGGGTCATATTGACCACGGTAAAACCACTTTGCTTGACCAGATCAGAAAAACCCATGTTGTGGAAAAGGAATCAGGCGGAATTACCCAGCACATCGGTGCTTACCAGGTTATTTTACCTCCTAAACCAGGAGAGTCGGAGAAGAAAATTACCTTTATTGACACCCCGGGTCACGAGGCTTTTTCCCAGATGCGTTCCAGGGGAGCAAAGGTGGCGGATATTGCTATTTTGGTTATTGATGCGGCTGAAGGTTTAAAGCCCCAGACCAAGGAGGTCATTTCTCATATAAAGGAAACAGAGATTCCCACAATTGTTGCTTTGAATAAGATGGACAGACCGGGAGTTGATCCGGAGAAGGTAAAAAGAGAATTAAGTAAGGAAGATGTGTTGGTTGAATCAATGGGAGGAAAAATTCCTGCTGTTGAGGTTTCAGCCAAAACCGGCAAAGGAATTAATGAATTGTTGGATTTGATATTATTAATTGCTGAAATGGAAAAATTAAACGCTGATTTTAAAAAACCAGCTGAAGGAGTAATTATTGAGTCTTTTATTGATAGTTTCAGGGGGCCGACAGCCACTCTTCTTTTATTTGAAGGGACTTTAAAGACTGGTGATGTCGTTGCCACGCCTTCGGCCCTTACTAAGATTAAGAACCTGGAAAACTTTCAGGAAAATTCCATAAAAGAAGCTTTTCCCTCTGACCCCGTAATTGTCTTCGGTTTTAATCAGGTTCCTAAGGTTGGAGAAGAATTCAAGGTTTTTTCCGATTTAGATCAGGCTCAAAATTACGTCCAGACCCAAAAAGCTTCTCCTTTTCCGGCAGTAGAAACACCCAGCGAAACCGAAGAGGGAGAAGGGCCAAAAACCCTGAATCTGGTTTTAAAAACCGATGTGGTTGGTTCCTCTGAAGCGGTTGAGGGAATTTTAAAAAATCTTCCCCAGGATAAAATTGCTTTAAGAATTTTAAAATCTGAGGTGGGAAATATTAACGAGTCAGATATTAAACTGGTAAGAGGAGGAAGGGGTTTAATTTTAGGTTTCAGGGTTAAAGTTGATTCCATTGCCAAGAAATTATTGGAAAGGGAAAAAGTCAAAGTCATGACCTTTGAGGTTATTTATGATTTGGTAGAAGAGATAAGGAATCTTATGGAAAAAAATCTTGAGCAGGAAAGCGTAAGAACTGATGTTGGTAAACTCAAGGTTTTAGCCAGGTTTTTTGGCGAAGGAAACCGCCAGATCGTGGGCGGCAAGGTCATAGAGGGAGAAGTTAAAAGAGGATCTTTGATTGAGATAATGCGGAACGAAGAAAAAATTGGCGAAGGGAAATTGGTGAATCTCCAGAAAGAAAAGAAAGACGCTGATTCAGCTTCAAAAGGCCAGGAATGCGGCATATTATTTGAAGGCGGAACGAAGATAGAAGAAGGAGATATTTTAGTATTTTTTACCAGAGAAAGAAAAAAGGGCACCCTTTAAAATGACCAAACGCATTGAGCGGGTAAATCAATTAATTAAAAAGGAATTATCTCTGATTATCCTAAAGGAAATTGATTTTCCCTGCGATGTTTTGGTGACTCTGACCAGAGTGAATGCTTCCCCCAATCTTATTGAAGCAAAAGTTTTTTTAAGCATAATGCCAGAAGATAAAACTTCATATGTCTTAGGAATTCTGAATAAAAGAATATATTTTCTGCAGCAGGCACTTAATAGGCGTTTGAAAATGAGGCCTACGCCAAAGATAATTTTCAAGGAAGAAAAGGAAATACAGCGAGCCGGCAGAGTGGAGGAGATTTTAGAGAAAATCAAGAACAATTGCAAAAAAACAGAAAATGTTTAAAATATGAATGTTGGCCTGGTAGCCAAGGAGTAAGGCATCGATCTGCAAAATCGATATACGCGAGTGCGATTCTCGCCCAGGCCTCAAAAATTCTTGCCCGGGTGGCGGAATTGGCATACGCGAAAGACTTAAAATCTTTTGTCCGCAAGGACTTGTGGGTTCGAGTCCCACCCCGGGCACAAAACAAAAAACCGTCCCCAAGAGGACGGCTTTTTGTTTCCATTTTTATCCCTCTAAGACCTCAATGTAAGTTCTTTTGGCTCCGAAGTTTTTTGCTTCCTGATGAGATGGAAACCAGATGTCAAACTGGTAATTGCCCTTTTTCCAACTCATCCTGTCTTCGACAACAAAGATTTTTTCTCCGTATAATTCCGGAATTTTAATCTTGGTGCCAAAAGGAAAATAATTGTTGGCCACTATCCCGTTTCTTACGTTAGTGCCGGCAGCCGTAATAAAAGGAGTACTGTCTGTTTCAAAGGGGGTAGAAGAATAAGCGGTTATTACCACCGGTATTTTTCTTACCACTTTAAACTCAGGTCCGGCCGGACTAAACATAGAAACAAGGGTGTTGTTTTCCAAAAAGGTCAATTTTCCTTTGCTAAAGGTTTCTTCCCAGGTTCCGTAAGCTAAATTAGCTTGGGCTTTTTGGGAAAAAAGGTTTAAAAGCATTATTCCGGCAATTAGAATAGCCAAAGTAAGCAGAAAGACTGATTTTTCTTGTTCGGTTGAAATGCTAAAAATATGAGGGAATTTAAGGCTTTTAGGCATATCAACCTGGTTTTTGTTGTAGTTGTTCATATTAAAAACCCCTTTTCAGAGGTTATATATCAGTATAGTCTATCTATTGGTTTTGTCAAGAGCGGGTGAAGGGAGTTGAACCCTCTTCTCAACCTTGGCAAGGTTGCATAATGGCCGTTATACGACACCCGCTTATGGGTGCCGCGGGCCAGACTTGCACTGGCGACCTCAGCTTTTTCAGAGCTGCGCATCTACTACCTGAGCTACCGCGGCAGATAAATTGATTTTAACCTGAAACGCTATATTTTTTCAATGTTTTGTGTGGACGGTATAGGATTCGAACCTATAGCCCCCGCGATGTAAACGCGATGCTCTGCCATTGAGCTAACCGTCCGGTTTGTGCCCAGGGCGGGACTCGAACCCGCACGCTCTTACGAGCCGCGCACCTCAAGCGCGTGTGTATTCCGATTCCACCACCTGGGCTTTGTTATTCCGTAACAGCTTCTTTTCTTTTTAACCTTGCTCTTTTGCCTTTGGCTTTTCTCAAATAATAAAGCTTTGCTCTTCTTACCTTTTCCTGTTTTGTTATTTCCATTTTCTCTATATTAGGTGAATGAATCGGAAAAATCCTTTCCACCCCTATTCCGGAAATAGTTTTCCTTACCGTAATGGTCGAATTAATTCCTTTCCCGTGTTTTCTGGCAATAACCAGACCTTCAAACACCTGGATTTTTTCCTTGTCCCCCTCTTTATATTTTTGATAAACCTTTATCGTATCACCCGGCCCAATGTCGGGAAAATCCTTTTTTATTTGTTCTAATTTTATGCTCATTTTACATTTAATTATTTAATCTTCTGGTGGGCGGTAGAGGACTCGAACCCCTGACCTTTCGCACGTCAAGCGAACGCTCTAACCAACTGAGCTAACCGCCCCTGGTGGGCACGGTTGGATTTGAACCAACGACCCCGTCTTTATAAGAGACGTGCTCTAACCACTGAGCTACGTGCCCTCTTTACACGTTTCTGACCCTTACTTTTACTGATTTTTCCCCTTTTGTCGAGGGTCTATATTTTTTAACTTTTTTTAAACCAATTAATTCTTCAAACTCTCCTCTTTCAATAGTTTCCTTATCTATCAAGGTTTTAGCAATTTTTTCCAGCAAACTTTTCTTTTTAGTTAAAATTTTTCTGGCTCTATCTTCTGCTCCTTTAATAAATCCGGCAACCTCTTTGTCAATCTCGGTAGCTACTTTTTCCGAATAATTTCTTTGTTCAGTAATTTCTCTTCCCAAAAACACTAAATCATCTTTATCGCCGAAAGAAACTGGTCCGAGAGAGGACATACCATATTCCTTGACTAATTTTCTGGCCAGAGCTGAAGCCCTTTCCAAATCATTGGCCGCTCCGGTGGTAATCTCTCCAAATTTTATTCTTTCTGCGCAATAGCCACCCAATAAAGTAGCTAATTCAGCCAAAAATTCTGATTTTGTTTTAATTTTCCTTTCCTCAGAAGGCATTTTTAAAGTATATCCGGCAGCCATTCCCCGCGCCACAATGGATATTTTTCTTACCGGTTCGGCTTCAGGAAGAGATGAAGAAACCAAAGCGTGTCCGGCTTCATGGTAAGCAGTAATTTTTTTCTCTTTTTTGGATAATATGTGGCTTCTTCTTTCCGGTCCTAAAAGAACCTTTTCAATAGATTCCAATAATTCATGCTGGGAAACCTGATTTTTATTCTTTCTGGCAGCTAAAATTGCCGCCTCATTGACCACATTGGCCAGATCAGCTCCGGAGAATCCCGGAGTTCTTTCAGCCACTTCTTTTAGGTCAATGTTTGAGTTTAAGGGTTTGCCTTGGCAATGAATTTTTAAAATTTCTTCACGGTCGTTTACGTCGGGAAGATCCAAAATAACCTTTCGGTCAAATCTGCCCGGTCTTAAAAGAGCTGGATCTAAAATGTCTCCACGGTTGGTGGCCGCCATAACAATAACATTAGTTTCTCTTTCAAAACCGTCCATTTCAACCAGAATTTGATTGAGAGTTTGTTCTCTTTCGTCATGGCCTCCTCCCAGGCCGGCACCCCTGTGTCTGCCCACCGCATCCAGTTCATCAATGAATAAAATTGAAGGAGCTGCTTTTTTGGCGGTGTTGAACAGATCTCTTACTCTGGCCGCACCTACACCAACAAACATTTCAACGAATTCCGAGCCGGAAATGGAAAAGAAAGGAACATTAGCTTCTCCGGCTACCGCTCTGGCCAAAAGGGTTTTACCGACACCAGCCGGACCCAAAAGAAGAACTCCCCGGGGAATCCTGGCCCCGATTTGAAGATATTTTCTGGGATTTTTTAAAAAATCAACAATTTCTTTCAATTCTTCTTTTGCTTCTTTCTGGCCAGCCACATCTTTAAAATTAATTTTTTGTTTGGGATGGCCTTCGGCTCCGAACAGTCTGGCTCTGGCTTTGGAGAAATCAAAAGCCTGCATAGCGTTGCCCTTGGCTTGTCTGAAGAAGCTCCAAAAAAAGAAGATAAAAATTAGAAGAGGGAGTATTGTGAAGAGAACCGGACCCAACCAGGTCCAGGTTCCGCTCTCTTCTTTTGTTTTAATATCAACCTTACTTAATTTTCCTGTTTCCACTCCGTAATTAATTAAAGATTGAGAAAGGGAAGCCTCCGCTTCTTTTTCTGATTTTGCTTTCGAGTTGTCCTGATAAACTATTTGCAAGGCATTGCCGGAAACGGTAATTTCTTTAATTTTTTCCTGGTTAATGTCACTAACCAGCTGAGTAAAAGAAACTTCTTTTTCTTTTTCAAGAGGCTGGGAGAACAAAGTAAAAACGCTTGAAATCACAAGGAAAAACAAGAGGATGAATAAAATATTTTTAATTAGATTTTTCATTTTCTAATCTTATTCCAGCTTTAAACTCATTCTATGCTCTTTTGGCTCAATTGATAAGATCTGGAATTTATATTTTTTGCCAACTTCCAAAGAAGATTCCATTTTAGATTTTGTGCCGAATTCAGAGATATGACAAAGCCCCTGGATTTTAGGGCTGATTTCTTTGTCTTCGGACAGGATTTGGACAAAAGCGCCGTAAGGGTTGAATTTCGTTACCTTGCCCTCAACAACATCTCCCTTTTTGTGCTTAGCCTCAATTTCCAGCCAAGGGTCCTTTTTCAAAGCCTTTAAAGAAAGAGAAACCTTATCATTGGCAATGGAGATGATTTTTGCCGAAACTTTTTCTCCCACCTTAACCACGTCATTGGTATTTTCAATCAGCTGCCAGTCAAGCTCGGAAATATGAATCAATCCTTCCAGTTTTGTTTCATCTTTATGCGAAACCGGGAATTTTATGAAAACACCGAAATCCGTGACTCCGGTAATTTCTCCTTCTACCACATCTCCAACCTGATATTTCTTTAGGAGTTCTTTTACCTTTTCATTGTCTTTTGCCCTCTCGGAAAGGATTAATTTTCCTTGTCTTGGATCTATGTCGAAAATCTTTACTTCCATTTCATTGCCCACAAAAACCTGAAGCTCCTTGAGGATTTTAGAGACATCTCCTTTTTCCACCTTAGGATAATGCTCGGCCAATAATTGGGAAACAGGCAGGAAGGCCGGTATTCCGGAAACTTCAGCTAATAGGCCTCCTTTGTTTGCGCCTAAGATTTTAACTGTTACTGTTTCTCCTTTTTCTTTTTTTTCTTTTAATCTTCCCCAGATTAACTCGCTGGAAGCCTGGTTTAGGGAAAGCTCAACATAACCTTCTTCGTTTTCCAAATCAATGATTTTAGCCAGGACCGGGTCACCGGTTTTAAGGTTTTTTAATTCATCTTTGGCTTCCTGGAATTCTTTGCCGTAAATTATGCCAGTACCTAAAGGCCCCAAATCTAAAAAAGCGGCTGAGCGAGCTTTTCCTATAATTTTCCCCTCCACAATCTTGCCAATCTGAGGAGGTTTTATTAAATTGTTGTTTTCCAGCAAATCTTTCATCCATTACAATTTACAATAATTATTGAGTTTTTGCAATAGTTATGGTAAAATTTAAATGTAAACCAGATTTAAGATTTAAATTTCTTTTTTATGAATATAGTTTGGCACGGTCAATCCTGTTTTCAAATAACATCGGCTCAAAGTAAAAACGGTCAGGTGAATGTGGTGATCGATCCTTTTGACGAGAGTCTCGGACTAAGGTCTCCCAAACTTGAAGCCGATATTTTATTAATGACAAGGAAAAATTATGAGCACAGCGGAGCCAGAAATGTTTCTGGCAGTCCTTTTGTCATTGATGGCCCCGGCGAATACGAAACAAAAGAGGTTTTTATTGAGGGCCTTCCCGTTTCTTCTGAGAAGGAAAAAAGCTTGAATACCATATATACCATAGAGGCAGAGGATATAAGGATATGCCACCTCGGCGCTTTAAATCAGAAGGAATTAACTGATGCCCAGATTGAAAAAATAGACGAGGTTGATATTTTAATGATTCCTATCGGCGGAGCAGATGCAATTTCCGCCAAGGAAGCGATAAAAATAATGTCTCAGATCGAGCCCAAGATTACCATTCCCATGTATTATCAAATACCAAAATTAAGATTAAAACTGGAGGGATTAGATAAATTTCTAAAAGCAATGGGTATAAAAAAGGTAGAGCCATTACAGAAATTATCGATTAAGAAGAAAAACATAGCTTCGGACGAGGCTAAAATAATAATATTAAATCCTTAAAAATATGGATAATTTTTTAAAAAAAATCCAAGGATTGCCTGAAGAGAGAAGAAGAACTATTCTTTGGTCGATTGTGGCAATAATAGCCCTGGTTCTTTTTATCTGGTGGGCAGGAAATTTTAAGACCAAGATAGAGGGTCTTAACGCGCAGGGCAGCAATCTGAAATTTCCTTCTCTGCAGGAGGAATTAAAGAATCTACCAAAGTTTAATCGTTAAAAAATTAAAAGAAATATTAACTTACCTTAAGTAAGAATTTTGCTTTTAAAATGGCAAAAAACAATTCAGAAAGAAAAAAAGTAAATACGGCCATCGGGGTTTTAAAACCGCGGGAAATAACTGAAGAGATGAAAGAGAGCTATCTTGATTACGCCATGTCGGTTATTGTTTCTAGAGCCTTGCCCGATGTTCGCGATGGTTTAAAGCCGGTGCACCGGAGGATTTTGTATTCGATGTATGATATGGGTTTGACTCATAATGCAAAATTTAGAAAATCAGCATCGGTGGTGGGAGAGTGTTTTGTAAAAGACACAATGGTATTGACAAAAAAGGGGTTGGTGCCAATCCAAGAGATAAACATTGGAGATTTTCTTTACACTCAAACAGGATTACAAAGGGTTACTCAACTTTATGAAATGCCAGAAAAACCATTATTGAAAATTATCTTAGAAAACAAAAACTTCAATATAGTTACACCATCTCAAAAATTTAAAGTTTTAACTCCCGACTGGAAATTTAAATGGAAAGAGGCAAAAGACTTGACTAAAGATGATTATCTTGTTCTTAGGGCTGAATTTCCTGATATTGATAACTTTGTAAGATTAAAATCAATTACGGAAAAACACCCTCGATATTTAAACGAGAAATTGGCTTATGTTTTAGGATTTTTTGTTTCCGAAGGTTCTATTTCAGAAGATTATAGTAGAAAAAAATATCCTCGAATTGTTTTTTCCAACACCGATAAAGATACCCTAATGAAAATAACTTCTATCTTTCAAGAAGAGTTTGATTATTTTCCTACGATTGAAGAAAAAATGCCCGCGCAGAAGAACGAACCGGAACATCTTACCAAAAATAAATATAATAAATGTTATACGGTAAGAATTAATAGAAAACACATCAATGATTTTTTTGTCACTAATTTCGAATTAAAAGGGAAGCGAGCAATCAATAAAGAAATTCCAAAACAAATTTTTATCTCATCCAGACATATTATTTTATCTTTTATCAGCGGCTTGATCGAAGGGGATGGCTCTATTCATATTAATAAAAATGTTATACATTACGGCTCTATTTCTGAAAAATTGGTTCGGCAACTACAAATTCTTTTACAACATCAGGGAATATTTACGCATTATTATAAAGATAATTCTTCAAGGAATCATTATTTAGGACCCCGTAAGATTTTGGCTCGTTACCCATTTTATAATTTGGAGGTCAGGGGAGAGAATGCAGTAAAATTAGCCTCCATTTTAAAATTAACGAACAGAAAAAAAATAAAAAGAATTCAAAGATTGGGCGGCAAAGAATTTACGAGCCATGAGAGGAAGGGCTGGAATAAATATGATCTTATTCCATATGCAGGAAAGATGCTTTTTCAGGAACTAAGCAGAAGTCATATTGGAAGTGGTTGGTACCAAGACATATACGGAGATAAGTTTAGGATGGGAATTAAATATCCCGATGGAACAAAAATAAGATATTCTTCCGATCTTGTGGAAAAACCTCTAAGAAAGACTCAAGTTATTGATTGGGGCATAGAAAGAAAACTAGAAAGAATTGGTTCTCCCTTTTTTGATTTTTTAGATCAGATTATTAAAAATAAAATTTATTTTTCGAAAATATATTCTATCGAGAATTACCCCGCAGAAAAAACCTATGATTTAGAGGTTGGAAACGAACATGAATTTATAGCAAATGGGATGGTTGTTCATAATTGCCTGGGGAAATATCATCCGCATGGCGATATGGCGGTTTATGATGCTTTGGCAAGAATGGCTCAGGATTTTTCTCTCCGTTACCCTTTAATCAAGGGTCAAGGAAATTTTGGTTCAATTGACTCAGACCCCCCAGCGGCCCAAAGATACACAGAATGCCGCTTGTCAAAAATAGGGGAAGAGACACTTAAAGACATTGAAAAAGATACGGTTAATTTCATTCCCAATTATGATGGGACCAGGAAAGAGCCCACAGTTCTACCCTCACCAGTTCCCCAGCTCCTTTTAAATGGCTCTCTGGGGATTGCCGTAGGAATGGCAACCAATATCCCTACTCATAATCTTTCTGAGGTCTGTGATGCTTTGATGTATTTAATTGATCATCCCAAAACTACCAGCGAAGAGTTGTTTCAATTCATCAAGGGTCCGGATTTTCCTACCGGCGGCATAATTTATGACCAGAAAGAAATAGTCCAGGCCTATTCCCAGGGCAAAGGACCGATTGTTACCAGGGGAAAAGCGGAAATAATGGAACATGAAAAAACTGGCCGTACCAGAATCATCATTTCCGAAATTCCTTTTCAGGTTTCCAAGTCAGCCCTTATAGAACAGTTCGCTAATTTGGTCCAGGAGAAAAAAGTTGAAGGTATAAAAGACATCAGGGACGAATCAGACAAGGAAGGAATGAGAATTGTCATTGATCTTCAGAAAGACGCTTATCCCCAGAAGATTCTCAACCGGCTGTATAAATTCAGCGATTTACAAAAAACCTTTCATTTAAACATGCTGGCCTTGGTTGACGGCATCCAGCCCAGGGTTTTGAATTTGGCCGAGATACTGGAATATTTCCTTGTCCACAGAAAGGAAGTGGTTATCAGAAGAACAAAGCATGATTTAGAAAGAGCCAAAGAAAGGGCCCATATCTTGGAAGGACTTGATAAGTGTTTGTCTAGTATTGATGCAGTAATCAAGACCATTAAGAATTCAGCCAGCAGGGAGGAGGCAGAAAAGAACTTGATGAAGAGGTTCCGCCTGACCAAGATTCAGGCCAACGCCATTTTGGAAACCAAACTCTCCGCTCTGGCCAAATTAGAAAGAAAGAAAATTGAAGATGAATTAAAGGAAATTCGGGCCAAGGTTAAGGAATTAGCCGCTATTCTTAACAGTCCCCAAAAGATAAAAGAAGTAATTAAAAAAGAAATTAAAGAAATCAAGGATAATTTTGGAGATGCAAGAAAAACCAAGGTCCAGGTTCAAAAATTAGGAGATATTGCCGAAGAAGACTTAATTCCCCAGGAAGAAACAGTCCTCACTCTTACCCAGGGAGGATATATCAAAAGAATCAATCCTAAAACTTATAAACTTCAGAAGAGAGGAGGCAAGGGTATTTTAGGAATGAAGACATTACAGGATGATATTGTTGAGCATTTCCTCTCCGCCCAGACTCACGACTCCCTGCTTTTCTTTACTGATTCCGGCAAGGCTTTCCAGACCAAGGTTTATGAGATACCTGAGGGTGCCCGGGTGGCCAAGGGCCGGGGTCTGCTTAATTTCTTAGAAATTTCTTCCGAAGAAAAAGTTTTATCCCTTTTGGCTTTGGGCAAAGATGATGAAGCCTTGGGGACAAAATATTTACTGATGGTGACTAAAGATGGTATAATCAAGAAAACTGCCTTGGAAGAGTTTGAAAATGTTAGAAAGTCGGGCCTGATTGCCATAAACCTTAAAAAAGGAGACATTTTAAGAACCGTAAAGAAGACAACCGGTCAGGATGAGATAATTTTAGCAACCAAGAAAGGTCAGGCCATAAAATTTAAGGAAAAAGAATTGAGACCAATGGGCAGGTCAGCAGCCGGCATCAGGGGAATAAGGCTTAAAAAGGGCGATGAAGTAATCGGAGCTGATGTAATAAAGACTTCGATACAAGGGCAGCAAAAGGAAAAAATCAAGAATTATCTATTGGTAGTTTCGGAAAACGGCTACGGCAAGAGGACGGATTTGGATGAATACCGCTTGCAGGGAAGAGGAGGAACAGGCATCAAAACCGTTCAGATGACTCCCAAGACCGGCAATCTGGTAGCCTCAAGAGTTTTATCAGATGAAGAAGATTTAATTGTCATTTCCCAGAGAGGCCAGGTAATAAGGACAGAGATATCTCAGATATCAAAGCTTTCCCGCTCGACTCAGGGCGTCAGGTTGATGCGTCTGGAAGAAGGAGATAAAATAGCTTCAGCAACCTGCATTTAAATTTATTATGCAAGGATTTCTTAATCCAGTTGAAATTTTAAAAGAGATTACGTTGAGAAGAAACATGACAGCAGTTGATTTCGGCTGCGGTTCCGGTGGCTGGGTCATACCTCTGGCAAAAGAAATTGAAGAAGGCAAAGTTATCGCAGTTGATATCCTGGAAGAACCGCTTTCTGCTCTTAAGTCCAGAGCCAAGCTGGAAAAGATTAACAACATTGAAACCATGCTGGGCGACACAGAAAAAGGAACAGATGTTTTGGACAAGAGCGCTGATCTGGTTTTAATGACCAATCTTTTGTTTGAATGTGAGGACAGAAAAAAGGTTCTGGAAGAAGGAAAAAGGGTTTTAAAAAACAAAGGAAAGATTTTAATAGTTGATTGGAGGCCTGATGCTCCTTTAGGACCCAAAGAAGGAAGGATTTCTGCTGAAGAGGTTAAAGAAACGGCTGCGGATACGGGGTTTAAGCTGAAAAAAGAGTTTGAAGCCGGCAGCTATCATTACGGTTTAATATTTGAGCGTTAGTGATAATATATTTTAATATATTTGAGCGTTAAAAATTAAAAAATTATATATATTATGAAAAAAATATTTATATTAAGCTTATTGTTTTTTTTCACGATAGTTCCTTTGGTTTCTGTTCAGGCACTAACAACGAGGGAACAAATGTATAAAGATAATTGTGAAGGGAGCGCATCGGGAGCAAGTTATAATGTGAGTACAGGGCTATGTACTTGTCCATCAGGGTATTATTGTTCTGGTAGTGGATGTCTACGTGGGTCTGGTACTCCTAGTGCTTGTACAACTGGTGTAGGTTCTGGCGGTGGTACTGGTGGTACCGGCGGAACAGGTGGTACGGGTGGTACTGGTGGGACTGGTGGAACGGGTGGGACTGGTGGAACGGGTGGTGCTGGCGGCGGAACAGAAATAATAAACCCCATTAAGGCTGAAAGCTTTGAGGCAATTATTAATAACGTTACTGATTTTCTGTTTAAGGTTGCCCTGGTGGTAGCCCCCTTAATGATAGTTGTTGGTGGTTTCTATATTATGACGGCTGCCGATGATTCAGAAAAAGTGAAAAAAGGCAGACAGATTATTTTTTATACAATGATAGGATTATTCATTGTCTTATTTGCCAAGGGTATTACTTCTGTGTTAAAAGGAATAATAGAGGTTAAATAAATCTAAACAATCAAAAGGTCGTAAAATATTTCAACAATTAAATATGAAAAAATCTTTAATTTCCATATTCTTAGTCGGGTTTTTAACAGTCGTTTTATTAGTTCCGGTGGTAGCAATGGGGGCTGCACCGACGACAGGAGGACCTCCAGCTGGATGTACCATTTCGCGCGACGTAGGAGCCGGATGCAGTCAGGGTAGTTGTGCTTTTTCTGAAGAAAATTCTAATTGCGGAATGTGCTGTTTATTACAGACAATTTACAATGTTACCGACTGGTTTTTTGTCGCTTTGGTTGCCATAACAACGGTTGTTGTAATCTATGGCGCATTTAAGATATTGACTGCGGGAGACAACCAAGAAGAACTAACCAAAGGAAGAAAGTTTATTTTGTACGCGGCTCTAGGCTTGTTAGTTGCCTTTTTGGCGAAAGCTGTTCCTCAGGTTGTTAAAATGGTCAGCGGGTTTGGTAATCAATAGAAATACTGTTTAAACAATTAAATCAGCTCCGGTTTGAGCCGGAGTTGATTTTTTTAGGAAAAATGGGATAAAATACTCAAACATGGGCAGGTGGCGGAATTGGAATACGCTTGCGGCTTAGGACCGCATCCCGAAAGGGTTGAGGGTTCGAGTCCCTCCCTGCCCACCATATTCGGCAAACCAAAAACCGCCTGCTGTGGGCGGTTTTGGTTTAATAATTATATATTTTTTACTGAGATTTTTCTTTTCTTTTCTTTAACAATCTTTGGCGCTCTAATCGTTAGAACTCCTTCTTTCATTGTTGCTTCGGCTCGGTCGGGATCAATCTCTACTGGCAGAATTACTTCCCGAGAAAAAGCTCCCCAAAAGCATTCCTGGGTGAAATAATCACCCTTTTCTTCAAATGGTTTATTTCTCAAACCTCTAATAGTGATAACCTCTCTTTCAAAGGAAATCTCCAAGTCTTTCGTTTCTATACCAGCAACAGCTGCCTGAATCACCAAATATTTATCTGTTTGATAAACATCAACAGCTAATTGTCCTTCTGGTTCTCCTTCTAGACCAGACCACTTTTCTTCTTTTTCTGGAATCTGAGGTTTTTCTTCCACCTCTTCTTTAATTTCTTCTTTTTCCTCTAATTCTGGCTTCGGTTCTTCATCTGTTATCTCTATCTTTCTTTTTTCTTCTAATGGTTTTTTAACTTTAGCCTTTTTGGGCATTGCATCAATTGACCGACGTTTTTTAGAGGCAACCCTAACCGGCTCGGGACTTTCTTCTTTTTCATCAGCCAATTCTTCTATTTCTTCAATACCCATTCCTTTTTTTAATTTTTCGAAAAAAGATGACATATATTATATTTTACACACACTTTTAATTTTTTTCAATTTTTTAAAGCCTAAAGAAACAAAAATGGCCAATCCAATTAAAATGACCAGGGGAACAAAAAATTTCAATGAATCATTCATCTTCATAATAGAAAAATTATATAAACCATGCAAGAGGGTGGCCAGTCCTATTCCGACGATTGCAAATTTCATCTTGTTTTTCGGCTCATAATATGACCAGGCCAGAAAATAGCCGAAAGCTCCGGAACATAAGGCGTGAAGAAAGGTTGCCCCTACAAAGCGGAATAGGCTGATCGAAAGCGTGTCTTGGAACAAAGAATTGGGGCCTTGAGAGAATAAAATTAGAATATTCTCTGAAGCAGCAAATCCCAGAGCGGCAATAATCATATAGAGCATGGTATCCAGCGGTTCGTCAAACTCGTGGTGTATTATTACCTTTTCCCTTACCACCAGATATTTTAAAAATTCTTCTATTAGAGCCACCCCAACGAAAATTTTAAGGATTGACATGGAAAAAGGAGAAAGGATTAATTTTTCAACATCTCCCAGAATTCCTATTTCTATTAAAACCGTTGGTATGGCAATCAGCATTCCGTAAAAGAAAATTTTTAATATCATTCTGTTGGATTCCGGATGAGAATCTTTGCGCAGATAGAAAAGCAGCCAAATTGCGCTGGGAAGGACGCCGAAAAATAAATAAATTGGGTAAGACATATTTATTTGGGCCAATCTTCAATCATTAAACATTCTTTTTTATTCTTTATTGGCAGATTTTGATATATTTCTTCAGTAATAAAAGGAATGAAGGGGTGGAGGAGCTTTAAGTTGGTCTTCAGGATTTCTAAAAGTAGATATTGGGCAGATTGCCTTTTTTCCTTTTTAGGACTTTTAAGTCTTATTTTTTGTTCTTCAATAATCTTATCAGCAAAAGTGTGCCAGAAATAGTGGTAAAGTTTTTCCGCTGCGCTGTAAAATCTGAAAGACTCCATTAATTTGTTAATTTCTTTTGAGAGTTTTTTTAAATCTTTCAAGGTTTTTTCATCTTTTTTCTCTAATTTAGGCTTTTTCTTTGGATTAAAACCCTGGAGATTCATTAAAACAAAACGGGAAGCATTCCAGACTTTATTTGTAAAATTCCTGTAACCGCGGATTTTTTCTTCGTAAATAATCGGATCGCTGCCTGGCGTATTTCCTACTATTAATGCCATCCTTAGAGTGTCAGAGCCATAGATATCAATTACCCCCAAAGGGTCAATTACAT
>Ga0315277_10000825_pt1 | contig 47591 bp, 22 predicted proteins | sample YL17G05_15_MG_FD_203695 | JGI IMG/M metagenome (GOLD analysis project Ga0315277, IMG submission 203695) | Sediment microbial communities from Yellowstone Lake, YNP, Wyoming, USA - YL17G05_15 | ecosystem: Environmental > Aquatic > Freshwater > Lake > Sediment | place: USA: Wyoming | collected... | reverse complement strand
TTATGGCCGCTTGGATGCTCCGAACAAATGCACATGTCCATATGGAGAGATGGTCTACCTTTCCTCTGCTTTTCCTCTGCTTTTGCTCTGCTTTCACTCTACTTTCACTCTACTCCGAACGGTCCGGCTGTCCACGCTGATGCCCGCGTCCCCGGCCGTTGCCCGACGGGCTCCGCCTGTCCTTGATGGACCCGTCGGAACTGCCCTTCAATCATCCAACTGCTCTCCAAAATCCTTTTCGAATATCGTATTATTTGTTGCGAAATTCGTCACTTGTCAAAAAGTCGCTCCAAGTTCATCATATACCACCTCCGCCCATTCAGGGTCGCGTCCCTCGTGGAGGGATGCAGAGGGAAAAAAAGATGGCAAAGATATCGAACATATTCGGAACGACCTTCAGTGGTCGTGTGGGCAGGAAGATGGTCGCCGGCACATGGAAGGGGCACGAGTACATCCGCCCCTACGTGAAGCCGTCGAACCCGAAGACCGAGGCCCAGAGGGCCCACAGGGAGCTCTTCAGCAGCGCCGTGAAGACCTGGCAGGGGCTCTCTGGCACGCAGCAGGCGTTCTACAACCGCATCGCGAACGGGATGACCGGGTTCAACCTGTTCGTCAAGCGCACCATACCGGCGCTCGAGAACGAACTGGTGCCAGAGGTCCCGATCCCGATGCAGTGGAGGACGGAGGACGGGAAGCCGGTGACGAACGGGAAGCTGATCGTCCTGCAGGGCGACAGGCCTGTCTTCAACGACAGCCTCAAGGACGCGAAGGGCGAGGTCGCCCTGACCCCGTCGGACACGCCGTACACCTTCGTGCTCCGCAGGGGCACCGAGGAGGACGTCGTGCTGACGATCAGAGACCTGGGCAACACCAACGTGCCGATGACCCTCGAGAGCAAGAAGCTCGGCATCAAACTGGTCGCCGACGTGCAGGCCCCGCAGCGCGAGCCGGCCCCCATCGGGGCTTAGGCATGCGCCCCCAGGGGGCGGGTCCTCATAGCGCCCGCCCCCGACTTTTTTGGGAGAAGAAGGGTCGAGGGATCAACATGAAGGTGACAAACGCATTGGGCATGGTATTCTCCGGGGCGATCGGGAAGAGCATCGTCGCTTCGTCCTGGAAGGGGATCCAGTACATCAGGGCATACGCCAAGCCGAGTGATCCGAAGACCGAGCGGCAGACCAAGGTCCGTCAAGACTTCAGCAATGCCGTGAAGGCGTGGCGGGCACTGGATGCGCGCCAGAAGCGGTTCTATGACAGGATTGCCAAGGGCATCTCAGGCTTCAACCTGTTCGTCTCAAGATTCATGCAGGCGGCGAACAGCCGTCGGAGCCCGGAGCTCCCCGTGATCATTCACTGGAGGACCGAGGACGGCCTGCCTGTTGAGGAGGGAATGCTCGTTGTCCGGAAGAGCGGCAGACAGCTCTTTGCGGACAGTCTGAAGGAGGTCGAGGGCGAGATAGCCCTCACTCCTTCAGACACCCCGTACACGTTCTTGCTGAAGAGGGGCGCGCGGAAAGAGACCGTGCTCACTGTCAGCGACTTGCGGGAGACGGACTGGCCGTCCGTGCTCACGAGCAGGGGGCTTGGATTGAGGGTGGTCCTTGACATCACTCCGGGCCTAGAAGTGGAGGCTGGCCCGGAATGATTTCGCCTGAAGGGAGCTGGCGGTACAGTGCCGCCCGCTCCCACTTTTTTTTCGAGATGACGGTCGAAAGACCGGTGGGGAATCTGAATCGAGGAATAAGTGAGCGTCTGGAGGTGTTGAGGTGTCTTCGAACGGAAGTCTATCATATGAGATCGAGCAGTTTGGGTCTAGCCTGTGCGCCTGGAACGGAAGAGAGAACGGATCGTGCTCGAAAGAGGTCGCCGCGGACTTCGTGATCCGAGTCAGCGATGGGGCTGAAGATGTCTACGACATCGCTCGTTTCCCCCTGTGCCGTGCGCATTCTAGCAACGAGTCCTTCCTGAACTGGCTCACGCGCCTGGCTCACGCGATCGCCCTCAAGACAGTCACGGCCTTGAGAAACTATTCCCTTGGCGAGATCCGCTTCACCTATAGACTTGTGGAAAGGGATCCACAATTCGCTGGCCCGGCGGAGGAATCCACCAAGGATGGATGCCAGGGTTGCGATGCCCCGGGGATCAAGTCTTCCGGCGAGACACGTGAGATTTACGCCGTGACCGTTCGGCGGGAGCGGCCCTTCATCAGGACGTTCGCTGTCCCGGGCAAGCGCGGGGCATGGGGGCGGACCAAGACGCCAAGATTGGTCGCCAGGGCAAGGAAGGCATGGTACGACCTCACGGAAGACGAGAAGGCATTCTTCAATCAGATTGCCGCCAGGGAGGGTCTTCCGGGCATCTACCTCTTCGAAACCAGGTACGTGCGGGCTGTGCGCAGGGGGGAGAGGACCGAGCCGCTGGTATACTCGACCGGCCTGCTTCCTTGAACACGGGGACCCCACTACCGTATCCCGACCTCCTCCACAGTCCCCTGGCCCAATGAGGAGTGATGTCCCATTTCTTGGCGATCGAGCACACAGACTTGATCCCGCATTCAACTCCGTCCGAAGCCCTCGGGTTGCCTCGGCGGGAGCTGAGCGTCCATCCCGGCGGCCTAGTACCTCTTCTTCTCTTCCAGGCTGACCTGCCTCGTCGCCAGGACGAGCCCCGTCGCCTCGAACTTCTGCAGCACCACGCTCGCCAGCACCGCCTCCTTGCTCTGGTCCTTCCTCTCCTTGAGATAGTACGCCGGCTCGTTCGTCGGCAGCTGGATGCCTATCTTGAGGAGCATCTTCCTCGCCTCCTCACGCTCCTCCTTCGACGCCTGCAGCGCGTCTATCTGCGTCCCGAAGCCGCACTCCTTGATCTCCCTGAGGAAGATCGGTCTCCTGAAGAGCCTCTGGAGGACAGCGATCGCGAGGCGCGCCTGCCGCCTCTCGTCCGACTCGAGCGCCCTGCACTGCTCGCCGACAGCCTCGTACAGGTTCTGCCCCCTGTAGGCCGAGGTCGTGTAGATCTTCGACGGCGGGATGTCCCTCTCCCTGAGGAGGCCCATGTCGGTCAGCGCCTTCAGGTACCCCGTGATGAAGAGCCTGTGGAACTTGTAGCCGTCCTTGTTCAGCTGCCGCGTCAGGGCGCTGATAGACCTCTCCTCGGACTTCACATACGAGATGACCAGATCCTTGAGGTTCTTCTCAGGGACGAACAATTCCCCACCCGCGCATGGTAACAGAGCTGATAACAAATAAACGTTTCCACGCGAACAGATGCTCACAGAGCCGGTTCAGAAACGAATATGCCCCTCCTGGGTTCTCTTCCCGCAATCACGATTAGCTCCCCCTTTTATTTTTTTCACACTCCCGCGAGTTCGCTCGATGATAATTGGCCGACAAGCATTATATCGACCGGCAAGGGATTCGAAACGGATGCGCGGCGCTGACAAGCTCCAGACACTGTTCAAGGAGTCGACGGACAAGAAAGCCCCTGAGAAGAAGGCCCCTGAGAAGAAGGCACCGGAGAAGAATCTGCAAGAGGAGATCAAGGAGATCATCGAGGCGCCCGAGAACAGGATCAAGACCTACATCCAGGGCTTCGACGACAAGCTGAGCGGCGGCATCCCGAAGGGCTCGGTCGTCCTCGTCGCTGGAGAGCCGGGCACCCTGAAGTCCTCCGCGGTCTTCTACATCATGTACCAGAACGCGATGAAGGAGAACAGGTCGGGCATCTTCATCTCCCTGGAGCAGGGCAGGGACAACCTGGTCAGGCACCTGAGGGGCATGGGCATGGACCCCAGGGACGTCGAGGACAAGGTGAGCATAGTCGACCTGAGCGTGATCAGGAAGAACCTCGAGGGCATGGCGAACAGGACCTGGCTGGACATCTTCAAGATGTACGCGCAGAACATGAAGAGCGCGACGGGCTGCGATCTCCTGGCGATCGACTCGCTCCCTGTGCTCGAGGTCATGGCGAGGTTCCAGTCGCCCAGGGAGGACATATTCCAGCTGTTCGAGTGGCTCAAGGATTTGAACTCCACGATCTTCGTCATCTCCGAGATGGGCTCGGGCGATACGCAGTACGGGAAGCACGGCGAGGAGTTCATCTCCGACGGCATAATCCACGTGAAGATGGAGCGCGTCGACGACGCGAACATCCAGAGGCGCATCAGGTGCGTCAAGATGAGGGGGGCCGCGCACAGCCCGAACTACTACCTGCTGATGTTCCAGAACGGCGCGTTCCAAGTGACCAGGGTAATCGCCGAGTGACGCGCCGCACGGCGGTGTCGAGAGACCTCTCCCACACCATACAGACTACACCTCGCGACCTAACAAAAGCTATATATGTCACGCATCATACTTGGCTTTCGCGCAGTGGTGTGGGCAGCATCGCGCGCAAAGACTTCCTTTGAATGGAGGAGGACTGGTCATTTGAAACATGCCAGATTAGTGAAAGTGTTGGCAATAGCATTGGCAGCGGTCTTCTTTGTCCCGACCTCGATCTCGATGATCAAGGCGTCGGAGCAGGGGCCGCAGACCGACGAAGCGACATATGTGCGCATCTACACGCCCGGGACCGACGCTCAGCGTCTCACGTCCTACGGCGTCCAGATAGTTGAGACCTACGATGGGTACGTGCTGGCGAGGGTCAACCCGAGCCAGATGCTGACCCTCAAGAACAACGCCCTCAGCTTCGAGGAGGCCTCGGGCCTCTTCAGCATCGACCTGGCGGCGACAACCTTCGACACGAGGGACGGCGAGCCGGCCATCCCCGCGTCGCTCGAGATCCAGGCATACCCGGCGGGGACCATGGGCTCCTATCTCGTTCAGTTCATAGGACCCGTGAAGGTGGAGTGGAAGTGGCAGATAGAGTCCCTCGGCGCCGAGATCCTGAGGTACATCCCCAACGACGCGTTCCTGGTGAGGATGACCCCAGAGGTCAGGGCATCCATCGACGCCCTCAGGACCGTCACCTGGACCGGGATATACCAGCCGGTCTACAGGATCGACCCCGCGCTCTACGGGTCTCAGGGCCTCACCTATGTGGAGATAGTCACGCTCCCAGGCGCATCCGTCAACTCCGTCCTGGCGTTCATCAACCAGCAGGGCTACGGCAAGGCCACCTTCGGCTGGAACGACGCCGGCGTGGTGAGCTACTACCAGGCCGAAAGCTTCGGCGACATCAGGGCGAGGATCGACGCCTCCCTGATCCCCGTCATAGCCAGGATGAGCAACGTCGAATTCATCGAACCTTACTCCGAACCGACGGTGGACAACTACTACGCCCAAGCGGTGCACCAGACCGACCTCGACCCCAGCCTCATTCCAGGAGCCAGGAAGCTCTGGGACATGGGCATCATGGGCCAGGGGCAGATAGTCGCATCCGCTGACACTGGTCTGGACTACGACCACAACATGTTCCGCAACTCCAACTCGCAGATCACTATAGGCGACATCTACAATGTCACCGACCTGAACCGCCGCAAGGTCATCAGGTACTACCCGATGGCCAACTACACCAACATCGACCAGTGGACCGAGGAATGGGCGCTGAAGGACAGCGCCATCGGCACGGGGCCGTGCACCTCAGGTCACGGCACGGCGACCGCGGGCATCCTCGACGGAAGCGACGACGGGATAGGCGCCAGCAACAACGACGGCATGGCGAAGGCGGCGCAGCACTTCTTCCAGGACATAGGCACGGTCGGACCGTCGGTGGCCTGCGGCGGCGGCGACGACGACCTCCTTTCCTACATCCCCGACGACCTGAACCTCCTGTTCGGACCGGCGTACGGTGCCGGCGCGAGGATCCACTCCAACAGCTGGGGAGGCGGCACGGCGACATACGGCCTCAGCTCGATGCAGATCGACGAATTCATGTGGAATCACCCGGACATGCTGGTCGTGTTCGCCGAGGGAAACGACGGCGGGACACTCCAGCGAGTCCAGGAGCAGGCATCGGCGAAGAACGTCCTCTCGGCCGGCGGAACGAATTCATACCCGAGCGAGGACGGGATGACCACGTACAGCGCATGGGGTCCGACCGCGGACGGGCGATTGAAGCCCACGATCTCCTGGGTGAGCGTGGGTGCAACCTCCGCCTCGGACGCAAGCCCGTGGTCCAACGCCAGCAGGGACATGGAATGGGCGTCGTTCGGAGGAACGAGCTACGCCGCACCTGACGCGGCAGGGCATGCGGCCCTGGTCCGCCAGTACTTCACGGACGGCTGGTACCCGACGGGCACCAAGATCGCCCAGAACGGCTTCAACCCGCAGGCCTCGCTCCTGACGGCGACCATGGTCGCCAGCGCGGTCAAGATGACCGGGTCGGGAAGGCGGCCGGGCTCGGAGGATAGGTGGCCCAACGACGCGCAGGGATGGGGCAGGCCCCTCCTCGACGACTCGCTTTACTTCCAGGGCGACCCGAGGTACCTGAGCGTCGTGGACGACACGTCCGGCCTCAAGACTGGGCAATGGGAGGAATACACCTACCTCGTGAACAACGCCACTCAGAACCTCAGGTTCATCGTCAGCTGGACTGACTTCCCCGGTTCGGTCGGTGTCGGGAGGGCGCTCGTCAACGACCTCGACATCACCGTGACCGCCCCGAACAGCGACGTCTACAAGGGGAACGTCTGGGGCACCTTCGCAACCGGCGCCTCAAAGCCGAACTTCGGCGCTTACGATCACGTCAACAACATCGAAGGGGTAATCGTCAACAACCCGGGCACGGGCGTCTGGACCCTCAGGGTCCTGGCGAACGACGTGCCGGCGGGACCCCAGCCGTACTCGATTGCGGTGGTGGGCGGGCTCGACATAGGCTACGGCCAGGTGATGCTCGACCGCCACAGCTACAAGGAGAGCGACACTGTCAACGTCAGGGTCGTCGACCCAGGCGCGACCGGACCCCTGACGGTCAGCATGATGAGCACGACCGAGCCCTGGCCCGAGGACATAACCCTGACCGAGACTGGAGCGGGGACCGGCGTCTTTGCCGGCTCGATACAGACCTCCTTCGGGACGCCGCTGCCCAACGGCATCCTCGAGGTCAGCGACAGGGACACGATCTGGGCGCAATACACTGACCTGAACCCGCCGCACGACTCCTTCGCACACGCCACCATAGATGCCTTGGGGCCGATGATATACGACGTCAGGGTCACCGGCATCACGAGCTCCACCGCGACGATCACATGGAAGACGAACATCCCGGCAGACTCCACGATCATCTACGGTGCGGTGCTGCCGATCGCGAACGTGAAGTCAACCTCGGAGCTGATGATCAGCCATTCAATCACGCTGGTCAACCTCCAGACCGCCACGCTCTACTTCTTCGACGTGCAGAGCACGGACGCGAGGGGGCACAACACCACCGACAACAACGGCGGGCAGCACTACGCCTTCAAGACGACCGCGAAGGGCGAGATACTGCTCGTGCTCGGAGACGAGACGTACGAGCAGAAACGCCCCGAGGGCGTGCAGGCGTACAGGCAGTCTCTCGCGGCACGGGGATGGTCCTACAACGAGTGGCACGTCGCCTACAGCGGCGACCCGTCGCTCGGCCTCATGCAGTCGTACAAGGCGGTGATATGGCAGGTCGGCATGGAACAGTACCCGCCGCACAACGACTTCGAACTCCTCCTGCTGACCAACTACCTCAACTTCGGCGGCAGGCTCCTCTACGTCCACCACGACACGTTCTGGGCGTATTGCGCGGTGACCTCCAGCTGGGTCGACCCTGTGAAGTGCTCTCAGGTGAAGGCCCTCCTGAAGGCGTCGTTCAGCAGCGGGAACCCGAACGCGGGAGACCCGCTGGCCATAACGGGGATACTGGGCGAGTCGGGCGATCCGATCAGCAACGACTACTCCGGTGGCCCGATCCCATACGTCCCGTTCAGGAGCGGCGGCTCGGCGGATGAAGTGACCTCGCTGCCGGCTGGCGGATTGACGACCTATGTGTGGTCCGATGTTGGCGGCGACTCCACACCCGACAAGATATCGGTGAGGTGGGTCTCGAGCGCCAACAACGGCACCCTAGGTGTCGGCCTCTGGGGAGGGACCCCGTCGAAGATGGTCGGCTACTACTTCAACTGGATAGACATCGACTTCAACGCGGGTGTCGCGCTCAGCGCCACGAGGACAGGCATCCTCGACAAGACGATCATCTGGCTCCTGGGAAGGGACCACCCCGACGTGCTGGTATCGGCACCCAACGGCGGCGAGACCTTCGTCGCCGACACGGTCACGATCACTTGGACCGCGTCCACCTCCGGGGCCAGCATCCTGAGCCAGGCCGCGTACTACTCGTTCGACAACGGCCAGAGCTGGTTCCCGATAGCCTACAACATTCCTGCGGTGAACACGTCGCACCCGTGGTACCTGTCTGGCGGCGTGTGCAACGGCGACACCTTCCTTGTCCGCATAGAGGTGCAGGACGACGGGAACCCGAACTTCAACGCTTCCGATGACAGCGACGGCACGTTCACAGTCACAAGGCCCAACGGCGACTGCGCCGGACCACGGCTGTGGGCGGGCAGCGGCACGGTCCATCCGAACCCTGTAATGGGCCCGGTCACCGTGTACGTCAACGGCACGGCCGATGACACGACCACCGGCAACAGCAATATCGACCCGACGAGGCCGGCCGAGTTCTTCTTCGACGCACCAGGAACGGACGGATCGGGCTGGGGGATGAACCTCACCAGTCCACCGACATCGCCTGTGGAACCCGTCACGTGGTCCGGCAGGCTCGACTTCCTGTCGAAGAATTGCCACGACATCTACATCCACTCCCTGGACGTCGCGGGCCACTGGGGCGCGTTCGAGAAATCGACCTTCTGCGTGCAGAACGTCCCGCCGACAAGGCCACCGAGACCGCCAGTCCTGACTGACACGGCGCTCGTCAACGGAAGGAACGACGTGCGGGTATCGTGGACCCTCTCGCCTGACGACCCGACCAACCTCGACAACTACGAGGTCTGGCGCAGCTCAACCGGCTACGACAAGAACAAGGGTGCGGCCTACACCTTGCTGGGCCCATCACCGGTCGGCCAGGGCTTCTACCTTGACGTGGGAGCGGGCGCCGACACCATCACGTACTTCTACTTCGTGAAGGCCAAGAACGCCGGCGGCACGGCGAGCTCGGTCGATCAGGGGGCGAAGGCTGTGAAGGCTCTGATCAGCGGCATGAACCTGCTGTCGATTCCTGTCATCACAGGCGACATGACACTCACGACCATACTTGCCGGAGCCAACTACGACTCGGCGCGATGGTACGACCCGATGGACTCGGTGGACCACTGGCAGAGCTACAAGCCTGGCAGGACGTACAACGACTTCTCGGTCGCGACAATGAGCATGGGCATCTGGGTGCACACCACGAGCGCGGGAAACGCGAAGGTGGCTGGCAAGGTCCCGACGGGCGTGACTGTCCAGATCAAGGCGGGCTGGAACCTCGTGGGCTTCCCATCCTTCATGCCTTACGACCTCGGACAGCTGAAGTCGCAGATGCCGGGCAACGTCATGGCGTTCGAAGCGTACAACGCGCTCGAAGCACCGTACTACCTCGACAGGATCAACTACGACACGTTCCAGTTGACGGCGGGAAACGGCTACTGGATCTTGGCACTCAACGACGCGTCCTGGAACGTCCCTGGCTAGACGAGCGAGACGTCGAAGAGGTCGGCCTCTGCCATCCGATAGTAGCGCAAGCTCTGGTCGACCTCCTCGGCCTTCGACATCTCCTTGTCGATGGTCTGCCTGAGCCCTGGCTTGAGCGTCACGGTGAGCCTCTTCCCTGCCTTCTCGAAGGTCGCTCGGGGGTTCGTCCCCGGCTTGAGCTTGATGTTGGCCTTCCCGAAGGTGCAGCTGGATCCCATCTGGACCCCGTCAACGAGGCACCGCATCGGCGGCACCAGTGAACATCTGACGATGGCCATCATGCCCCTGTACTCTCCCAATTCCCTCCTCGCTATCTGCCCCATGCGGAAGCCTATGGCGACATACGGCCCCAGGTGGCCGTGGAATCTCCTGAGCTCGTCAAGTTCCCCGGGCACGTCCACGGAGTCCGGCATGAATCAGCAGGCATTTAGAATTTGGCTTCGATGGACGGCAGCCTAGATTCCCAGCCCGATGACGGAGAAAGCCGCAGCCAGCGTGAACAGGCCCAGCGATGTTGGCCACGCCTTCCCGAGGAACCCCGCCAGTTCGGCCCCGTCTCCGCCTGTCTCCAGGCCGACGCTGAAGCTCGCGATGATCGGCACCATGACCACCAGGTAGAGCGCGAGGGCCGCCATGAACGACAGAGACGAGATAGGGAGGGGCGCGATGCTCCCGAAGGACTTCTCGAGGAGCATGTACAACGCCGAGGTTATGCCGAGCACGAGCGGCGCGAAGAAGCTCGCCGTGGACTTCATCGCATCGACTATCTCGCCCAGCTTGGACTTGATGTCCCTCTCGACCTCCTGCAAATCCCTGAGGTAGTGTGAGAAGTCGACGAGCGCCTTGCCCGCCGCCGAGGGATCCTTGCGGGAGAGGTCGACGACCATCTTCAGCGATACCCTGACCATGCGGGAAGGATGCGCCCTCAGCAGGCCCTCGCGCCCGAACAGCGTCTCCTCGAGGCCGCGCCTGTGAAGCTGCAGCGAGAATCGCAGGCGGTCCAGGAAGGCAGCGACCTCCAGTCCCTTGAGCGACTCGCTCGCCCTCCCCAGGGCCTGTTCGACCGAGAGTCCCTCCCCCAGCTTGCTCCCGATGATGAAGACGGCGTCCGGCATCTGCTGCTCGAGGAGCCGCAACTCCCTCTGCCTCCTGCGGCGGTCCGCGCTGCTGAGTACCAAGTAGGCCGAGACGCCGAGCGTGAAGCTCCAGATGACCGCGATCGGCGCGTAGGCGCTGGCCGGGGTGAGGAGGGACAGAAAGGGAATCGCCGCAACGATGAGGGAAACCGCCGCCCACTTCCTCCGCGCTCTGTTCTTGGCTGGCGGGATGCAAGGCGCTCCGGTCGTGCCGGGCCTCTTCCCCAGGAGCATGATCGAGTAGAGGAACGCGATGGCGGGAAAGACGACATCAAGAAGCAGCACCAGCTGTGGCCCGCCTCCACCCGACTGCGGCTGCGACAGCGTTTCAACGGATTGTATTCCCATTCCCCCCAGGCTGAGGACGGGGAGGGTCGTGCCGATGATCAAAGGAAGCAGAACGCACAGAGCGAAGAACGCGGTCGCGGGCATCTTGAGCGAGGCGGTGAACTCCTCCATCCTCCTCCTTGCTCCCGCCCTGACCGTCTCCTGCGCCCTCTCCAGGCCGCGGTCGAGTCCCTGCTGCGTCCCTTCCCCCGCCGCGCTCAGCAGCCCGTAGAGAGAGCGCTTCAGGTCATCGTTCCACTCGCCCCAGTCGTTCGCGAAGCCCATGAACGACTCCTCGATCGACTCCTTCCTCCTCGAGTAGACGTCCCACATGACGCCCCTGAGCCGGTCGGCGAGCGGCCCCTCCGTGTTCTCTGCGGCGAACTCGATGGCCTTGTTGAGGGAGGGGGATAGCTTGAGGCTCATCGCCATGTAGGTCACCGCCTCGGGCGCAGAGCCGAGGGACCTGATCCTCATCCTCCTCGCGCGGGCCTCGGGGTAGTTCATGATGAGGGAGTATGCAGCGATTGGGACGATCGATGCGAACGGCATGATATAGAGTAACGGGCCAAATCCACCGAGAACGAGGACGGAGATAATCGCGACGATCACCGCCAAGGAAGCGAGAATCCCCGCCAGCCAGGCAGCCGCGAGGACTTCCTCGACCATCAGCGAAGTCCCCGTGAACCTGAGCGATTTCTCGACCCTGATTGCCTGCGTCGAACCCGAGTCCTTCTTCCCGCCTTTCCAGGATAGCCCGGTGATTCGGGGGTTGGCGGGTTTCTTTTCTCTTTTCCTCTTGCTTATCCTCTCCAGATGCTGCGAGCCAATCTTCACGAGCGCGGGGAAGCGGCGGGATGCGAAGGAACAGAAGGAGACGAACCACGACCCGCCATCCATTCACCAGCCCCCCGCCAGCCAACTGGTCCACTCCGAGAGCAGCACGTCTCCCGCCAGACCGGACTCGACGAGCGACCAGTACTTCGAGTTCGCGGCGGCGACGAACCTCGCGCCGAGCAAGCTCGGGTCCGCGCGCCTGACAGACTCGGCGACGACCCTCCTCTTGCATTCTCCCCTGATGCGGATGTTCTCCATCGTCTCCTCCGTGGAGAGGCCCCACTGAGCCGCTATCGAGGAGATCTTCTCCGAGTTCCAGAGGACCCTGTCGACCCCCCTGAGCTCGTCCACCTTCGGTTCGTATGCCATGAGCGGCGAGAACTCGCCCGGCCCCCTCGACTTCGCCAGCTCGGTGATCTCCGTCACGCGGCGAAGCTGCCTCTGCGTCCCGCCAGGCCTCGCGAGACCTGCGATCACGATGACGTCCGTCGCCGCGAAGGCCATCGGGGGGATCCCCATGTCGTGCACTATCCGCTCATACACCGCCTTTGAGGAGTTGCCGTGTATCGTGCCGAGGACCGAGCTCCCCGCCGTCCCCGCCCTCATCGCCTCGTAGAGAGTCCTCGCCTCCTGGCCCCTGACCTCGCCGAGCACGAGAGCGCTCTCGCCGAGCCTCAGGGAGACGCGGAGCGCCTCGTCCGCGGTCATCTCGCCCAGGCCGCCCAGGGAACTCTGCACGAACAGGTTCTGCACCTTGTAGCCGAGCATCTGCATCTGCGTCGTCGGCAGCTCCAGCGTGTCCTCGATGGTCAGGATCCTCTGGCTCTGCGGCAGCTCGAGCATGAGCGCGCCGAGGAGGGAGGTCTTCCCCGCGCCCCTGCTCCCCGCCACGAGGATCGTGCAGCGCCCGTCTATGAGGAAGGAGAGGAGGCCCGCCGCGAATGGCGTGAGGCTCTTCGCCGCTATGAGGCGGGGAAGCGTCCATGGCTCCGTCGAGTGCCGGCGGAGAGCCATCGCCAGGCCGTGAGGGCTCAGCGGCCTCCCTATCGCCGTGACCCTGGACTTGAACTCGTCCAGGTTCGTCTCGAGCACCGGCATCGCCTCGGAGAAGGGGCGGCCGCTCTCGAACCTGAACCGCGACAGGAGCGACTCCGCGTCGCCCTCCGTCAGCCTGATGTTCGTCACGCAGCGCTGGCTCAGCCCGCCGTCGACCGCGCCAAGGACGAGATGCACGGGGCACCTCGAGTTCGGCGCGTCGATGTAGACGTCCTGGACGTTCGGGTCCGCGAGGGGGATCTCGATGACTCCCAGGCCTGTCGTGTACCTCGCCAGCACCGACGCGAGCTTCCTGAGCATCGCCTTCTCCTCGCTCTTGTCCTTGCCGACGCTGACCTCGTCTCTCCTCGAGGCGGCGGCGAGCATCCCCTCGCCGACCTGCACGGCGTACATGCGCGCCTCCTGGGGTGTCCTGAGCTCGACCTTTCCCGGGTTGAGCGCCCTGAGCTCCTCCCTCGCCTTGCACAGCAGCTTCAGCTGGCGGGAATCGAGGCTGTACTCGAAGGGAGCGACGAAGTAGAGCGACTCCGTCCTGTCGGGGAGGCGGTACAGCCGCACCTCCGCGTCGCCAATCGGATAGCTTTTCACCAGCTGCGCCTGCGGCGGCGGTATCGGCAGGACCCAGGACGACGAGAAAGCCGGCTTCGTCTCCCTGTCGTTGTCGAGCACGATCGCCAGCGAGTCCCTGAGCCTCTGCGATTCGATGTTTCCCAGCCGCGTCAAGAGAGACTCGATCGCGGACTCCGCCGGTGCATCGGTGACCGAGTGCTGTACGGCCGACTCCCCCGCGCTCACGCTCACTTCCTCCCCTGGCCCGGCGCGAGGATCTTGTCGGCGAACGACTCGACCTCGGAGAGCAGGAACGAGAGATCCGCGACGGTCCTGGCGGTGCAGTGCTGACAGCCCTTGTACCTGTGACGCTCCAATTCTCTCGCCCTCGCCGCGAACTCCGCGGAAAAGGCTGGGAAATCTATCTGGGGCAGGTCGCCGAGCAGCAATTCCTTGAGGCGGACGAAGAGCGACGCGGGGTTGAACTGACATGCGCCGCACCTCACCTGTATCTCCTTCCTCGCGAGACCGGGGAAGTTCGGCAGTGGCTCCTGGCCCGCCAGCTGGTCATGGAGCGAGGATAGCGAGATGACCTCGCGCAGGGCCTTCAGCGTCCTCCGCCCGTAGTGCTTCTCCCTGTGATGGTTGAGCACGACGCCCTCGACCCTCAGCTCGCTGCCGAGGTTCTTGAGGACCGCCCTGAGGCACCGCGGGTCCTTGAGGTCCGGCTCGTCGACATCCGCGTCGCTGCAGTCCACAATCATGAGGCCTTTCGCGTGGTCCATCTGATAGGAGTTGAACATCCCTGATGCTCCTCGCATATTGAGTGCGCCGGCGACCGCATATAGGTGCCAGCCGGACGTATCATCCGAGCGGCCTAACTCCGCGCGATGGGTTGTTGCCCGGAGGCGGCGCTTGTCTGGATGCATGGACCGCCGGGGGTTCGCTTTCGCTCAGGACCTCTTTTGCATCATGGTCGCGATGATCTCGGTCAGCATGCTTGTCGTCGATCTGGCATCGACCTTCGCGGCGAACCAAGAGCGAAGTGCACAGAAACAACTTGACGAGGACGCTCGGAGGGCTTGCGAGGATCTCCTTCAGTTCGACCCGGTGCTCTGGAAAGGCGAGAGGGGGATGCTCGAAGAGGGGAAGTTGGATGCAGTTGACGTGGCAACGATCAGGGAGGGGCTGAGGGTCGATTTCGGCTTCAGCCTCAATATCGTGGCGGTGGCGGATGGCGGGGGGCGTTCATGGTCGTGGTCGACGGGTCCGCCCGCGCAAGATCGCGGAGCGTGCGTGACGAGCGCGTCCCTTCGCGGCGGTGGCGGGAACATCAGCCCCGCGCGCGTCGTCCTCTGGGCATGGAGGGATTGAACGGACTCGTTCGGGCAGGAGGGCTTCTACGACGCCATGCTCTTCCTCACGATCATCTCCGTCGCGTCATGCCTTGTCCTCTCGACTTCTCTGATCCTGATGCGGCCCGACGAGGGCGCGGTGAGGGACGCCGCGCTCGCGTACGCGAGGGCTAGTCTCGACTCGTTGCTGTCGAGCACTCTCACGGAGGCTTTCTACGAGGGACGCGATGGCGGGAGGGTGGCACTCGGGAACAACACCACCGTGGAGGATTACTTGCTCGAGGAGGCGTACCTGGTCTCGCAGGGCATGCAGGTGAGCGCTTTCGCCGACTGCAACGGGAGGATTGAGATGATCGCCCGCGGTCTGCTGACCGGAGCATACGACTTCTCTCTCGAGACGGAGATTGCCGGAGATCGCGGCTTCGAGAACGTCTTCTCCCTCGGAACGCTCGATTCCTCCTCGGGCTACTCTGCCTCCTCCGACTACTCCATCTGCGGAGAGTCTATCAGGATCGAGCTGGTCCTGCATTGGGCTTGAGCGCGACGTCTCCCCGGTCTCACTTCGCCGGCGGCTTCTCCTTCTCCTCTTTCTCGCGCCTCTTCGGTCTGACCTTCAGGAAGTAGAAGACGACCAGGGCAAGAAGGATGAGTATCGCCAGCCCGATCATGCACGCCGAGTTTCCTCCCTGTGGCGGGGCGTTCGCCACCGTCACCGTGGTCTGCGCCAGACCCGAGTAGCCGTCCCCGTCGAACGACCTCGCGTATATCGTGTGCTGCCCGTCCGAGACGCCGCCAGTGTCCCACGAGTACGACCACGACGTCGTCCCGCTCACCACCTGCCAGGTGCCGTCGTCGACCCTGACCTCCACCCTGACGACCGTCCCGTCCTGGTCTGAGGCGGTTCCTGACACCGTCACCGTCCCCGATATGGAGGAGCGGTACGACGGGGTGTCAATCAAGCATGTGGGCGGGCGGTTCCACGGCGTCGCGCTGACCACGGGGGATCCCGGGCCCTCGCCCACGGCACTCACCGCGCTCGCCATGTAGTAGTAGACCTGGCTGTTCGTCAGACCCGTGTCAAGGTAGGTGAGGACGTTGCCGAGCGTCGTCAGCAGGGTCAGCTGACCGGAGAAGATGCCGCGGTGGACCTTGTAGCCGGTCACCGCTGAACCTCCGTCTTCCGCGGGGGCGGTCCAACTCAGCGTCACCCGGCCGTTCCCCGCCACCGCCGTGAGACCTACCGGCTGCCCCGGCACGGTCCTCGGCGTCGCGCTCGCCTCGTTCGACCTCGCTCCGTCCCCTGCGGCGTTCACCGCAGCGATCTCATAGAAGCGCATCTCGCCGTTCGTCAGCCCCCTGTCCACGAAGGAGAGCTGGTTCCCGGTCTCCGCGACCATGCTCTTGTCGGACGACGCCGGGCCAGCGTAGATGCGGAAGCTAGTGATCGGGGCACCGCCGTCGGATGCCGGCGCAACCCAAGTGAGCGTGACCTGCTTGTTCCCCGCGAAGGCCTGCAGGTTCTGTGGCGCGGATGGCGGGCTCGGACCGGCCGTAGGAGTCGCGCTGACCTCGCCAGACGCGATGCCCTCGCCGATCACATTCACCGCCGAGACGAGGTAGTAGTATGCCTGCCCGTTCGTCAATCCGGTGTCGGTGTAGGTCAGGACGTTGCCCAGCTCTAGGAAGAATATCTCGCCGCTCGGGCTCGTTCCCTTGTAGATCCTGTAGTTGGTGATCGGCGCCCCGCCATCCAACGAAGGCACGGACCAACTCAGCCTGACCTGGCCGTTCCCCGCAACCGCCCACGGGTTCCGGGGTGCCGCAGGCTCCGCCGCCGTTGTCGCGCTCCTTTCGACAGAGCGTCGACCCTCGCCGACTGCGTTCAGCGCCGTGACCTGATAGTAATAAGCCGTGCCCTTGTTGAGGCCGCCGTCCAGATAGGTCTGCACATTGCCGAGCGTCACCAGGAGAGTCTCGCCGCCCGGGCTCGTTCCCTTGTAGACCCTGTAGCCGGTGACTGGGCTCCCGCCGTTGTCTATCGGCGGCAGCCACTGCAGGCTCACCTGCCCGATGCCTCCATTCGCGATCAGATCGGAGGGTTCTGATGGAGGCACAGCCGGCGTCGTGCTCGCCTCATTCGATTTCGCGCCTTCTCCCATCGCGTTCCAGGCGCTCACCTTGTAGTAGTACGTCTGCCCGTTGGCCAGACCCGTGTCGGTGTAGGTGAGGACGTTGCCTATTGTTATCAGGAGAGTCTCGCCACCGGAGAAGTTCCCGCGGTAGATTGAGTAGCTCGTGATCGCAAGACCGCCGTTGTCCGCCGGCGGAGACCACGTGAGGATTGCCTGTCGGTTGCCGGGCGATGCGGCGAGTCCAATTGGCGCACTTGGCGTTGAGCCTGGGATCCCGCCCACCTCGGCGGACCTCGGGCCCTCGCCCACCCCGTTCGTCGCAGAGACTTGGTAGTAATATGTGCGGCCGTTGATCAGGCCTGTGTCATCGTAGGTCAGGACATTGCCGATCTTGATCAGGTAAGACTCACCGCCGGGCGTGAGGCCCCTGTAAACGGTGTAATTGATGATCGGATTGCCACCATCCGACAAGGGTGCGCTCCAAGTGAGCGTCACCTGCCTGTTGCCAGAAGTCGCCTGCAGGTTCAGCGGCTCCGTCGGCACCGCCAAGGGAGTAGCGCTGGTCTCCGTGGAATTCGGACCCTGCCCGACGCTGTTGATCGCGGCGACGGTGTAGTAATACGTGACCCCGTTCGTCAGACCCGGGTCCACGTGCGAGAGGATATTGCCGACGGTGAGGAGGAGCGTCTCTCCGCCAGAGGTCGTCCCCCTGTAGATCGCGTAGTTGGTTATTGGGGAGCCGCCGTTGCTCGCGGGAGCAGACCACGCGAGGCTGACCTGCCTGTCTGCAGGCACCGCCGTGAGCCCGATGGGCTGTCCCGGCAGGGTGGCTGGTCTGGCGCTCGCCTCGTTCGATCTCCCGCCTTCGCCCGCGGCGTTGACCGCCGCGACCTTGTAATAGTATGTCTGGCCGTTCGTCAGCCCCGTGTCCAGATGAGAGAGGACGTCTCCAAGCGTTATCAGAGGCGTTTCTCCCCCGGAGACAGTCCCCCTGAAGACTGTGTAGTTGGTGACAGGTGAGAGACCGTCCCAGTCGGGGGCGGCCCATGTCAATGTAACCTGGGCGTTGCCCGCCACGGCCTGGAGGGTCATTGGCGGCGTTGGCGGGGCCCTTGGCGGCGGCGGGAACGGCCCCATGAGGGGATACATGTCCTGGTTGGAACCTCCGGAAATCGGCTGCGGGGTGTCCCCGATGCCGTCGGCGCCGGGCAGGTCTTGGTTCGGCCCGTGCATCGTGTCGATGCCCGCGTAGTCGCTCCAGTAGTTGCCGCCCGATGGGTAGCTACCGTTCCAGACATTCGCTGCATTGTCGGAGGCTTGAACCGTGTTGTTGGTGAAGTTGTTGTGGGAGATCGCGTTCCCGTCAGATTGCCAGAGAAGAGTGCCGTTCTCATTGTCAGATATCACATTCTCAAACACCGTGTTGCCCCTCGAGACAAGGATACGTATGCCGCACCAGCCATTCTTGGCGACATTTCTCAAGATAGCGTTGTTATCAGCGGAGAATAGATTGATGCCTATCCTGTTCGCCGAGACCACATTGTCAACGACAATGTTGTCATTGGATGTGTCGACATATATGCCAGCCGCGTTAGGGCTGGGGAGGATTGTGTTCCCCGATATCGTGCTGCTATTCGAGCCGAAGATGTCAATCGCCATGGGCACATTGCCAGATGCGGTAATGTTCTTGATTTCAATCCTCTCGGAGGATCGGACTTCAATCCCATATCCGTTGAACGAGACGTTGCTATCGATCACGGTGTTGTCCTGAGAGTAAATCATGAAGATGCCGTAGTAGTTGTCCGACACTGTGCTATTCATGACTGTGACATTCGAAGTGAATCCGAACTCAAGTCCCGCGAACACATTGCTGACATTCTCGTCTTCCACGACCACGCGCGAGCAGTTGCCTAGCAATACTTGCGCTGCGCCGGAGGGGACGGTCCCTCCGATGACATTCCTCCAGTAATACACGGGCCTGCCGTTCACCGTGTTCGAGGATTCGATCGTATGAGTGTTCCAGTTGCTGACATTCCCCCCAGATATGAAGACTCCGTTGTCTGTCATCGTGTTCCGGACTATCGTTTCGCCAATCGAGTCGACGAGCCTTATGCCGATGCCGTCAGTCTTGCCCGGATGTATCTCATTGTCAGCGATTGTTCCGCCATCCGAATTGAACACGGCGATGCCGTTGTAGTTGGCAATGAGGGTGTTGTTCGAGATCACGTTGCCGTGAGAATCGAACGAGAAGATACCTTCTTGGTTGGCGATGACATGGTTGTGAGAGATGTTGTTGCGATCGGACGACGATACTCCGATGCCTTGGAAGTTCCTCGACGCGTTGTTGTTCATCACCGTGTTGTCCTGAGAGAATTGGAGCAGAATTCCCTCGCCAACTCCGTCCAGGACCGTGTTTCCGTCCACAGTGCAGTTGCTGGAATACACGAGGGATAGCCCCCTGGTGTTGTTCAACAGCGTGTTGTTTTCCACAAGGCCGTATGTGGCGAACCAGAGGTAGATTCCGTAGGTGTTGTTGGTGACGGTGTTGTTCGCGATGAGACCGCGATCAGAAATGCGCACGTCAACGCCGTATTCGTTGCCAATGGCGGTGTTATTCTCGATAACATTACGGCTGTTCGGTCCCTCCACACGGATGCCGTCATTCACGTTCGAGGACACGTTGTTGTCCGCGACTCTATTGCCGCTCGATTGGCCGGAGATTACGATGCCGAAGAGGTTGTCAGAGGCTCCGTTAACAGCAACCGTGTTGTTGCCGGAGGAGTTGAGGTATACGCCATACCCGTTCCTCGAGAACTCGCTGTCAAGCACGGTGTTGTTGTCCGACGAATTCATGTAGATGCCGTGGTAGGTGTTTAAATGGAAGGTGCTGTCCGCAATCGTGTTGTTATGCGAGTTATCGAGGTAGATGCCCGTCTGGCCATTCCCCGACACGTTGCTGTTCTCTACGCGGCAGTTGCTGACCCAGTACAACTCTATACCCGCCGAATACTGCAACGACGAGCCGTTCGTCACAGTGAATCCCGTGATATTGACCCAGTTCGCCGTTACGTAGACCACGTCGCCGATGCTGTCGCCATCAATGATTGTCACATTCCTGCCTTCGCCCACAAGCGAAAGCATCTTGGGTATCGTGACCTGCTCGTGATACGTTCCGTTGTAGACAAAGACCGTGTCTCCGGGGCTGGCGGAATCCACCGCGGCCTGGATGGTTGTGAGATTGCCTGGACCCGTCCCGCCAACATACAATGTGGCGGCCCTCACGCTCACAGGGACAATCGCGATCATCGTGAAGAAGCAGCCCGCCAGCACGAGGAATGCGAGCAGGAAACTTGCCCCGCCCTTGCCAGGTTTCCCTGATCTCGTTCCGCGAAGACCGATCTTGAGCCGGTCCGTTTCTCTAGCCAAGAGCCCAGACTTGGGCCCGCCCACGGAGTACATTGCTCCAGAGCCTCCTCGCCGGAACGGAGCACAGCCCCCGTATTTATAACCTCTAATTTGAGATGCGGACGCTGGTAGCCATGTTCCACGGCCTGCGGCTATGCCATCCCTCCATGATTTGCCTCGTGCATGATGCCATTGCGGCCTCGGCTGAGCCCGTTATGGCTACAGGAATTCCTCTGGCGGTTCCTCCTCTTCCTGCCACTCCTCCTCGAACTCCTCTGCCGGGGGCTTCTTTTCCGGGGGACTCTCTGGAAGCTTCGCTGCAGGTTTCCTCGACCGACGCTCGACCAGGAAAAGGAATATCAGCAACATCGCAACGACGAGGAGGGCGATGGACAATGCAATGCCAACGGCATCAGACGAGCCCCTGCCGCCGCCCGGACCCTGCTCGGCTGGATTGTTGACGGACAAGGTCAAGCTCGCGACCTGCGAGAAATCCTTCCCGTCATAGGACCGCGCCTCGATCGTGTGCTGCCCGTTCGAGTACAGCTTCGTGTTCCAGGCGTAGCTCCAGGCGTCCTTGCCCAATGCGCCAATCCAGGATCCACCATCTATGCGGATCTCCACGACGACGATGTTCCCGTCCGCGTCCGCGGCGACTCCCTGGATCGCGGCTCTACCGGAGACATCGGCTCCCTCCGGAGGAGCGGTGATCGAGCACGTCGGCGGCAGGTTCGGTGACGGGGAGATGGTGACAGTCGCCTCAATGGACAGCGGTCCCTCTCCTATCGAGTTGATGGCGCTGGTCCTGTAGAAGTAGGCGCGACCGCCGACCACATCGCTGTCCACATAGGTGAGGACGTTGCCCACGGTCGCCAGAGTTGTTTCACTGCCAGAGGCGGCGCCGCGGTAGATGACGTAGTTCGTAATCGAGGAACCGCCATCGCTCGCAGGCGCGTTCCATGTGAGGGTCGCCTGCAGAGTGCCTGCAACCGCGACCGGTTCGGTGGGCTGTCCGGGCACCATGGCCGGCCTGGCGCTGACCTCGTTCGAGCGCCCGCTCTCACCCGCCAAGTTCGACGCGGTGATTTGGAAGTAGTAGGTCTGGCCATTCGTCAACCCTGTGTCTGTATAGGTCAGGATGTCGCCGACGGTCCTGATGAACGCCTCTCCGCCCGCCGCCGTGCCACGATAGAGGCTGTAACCGGCTACCGGCGAACCGCCATCCCATGCGGGCGCATCCCAAGAGAGAGCAACCTGGCCGTTCCCCGCCACCGCCACGAGGTTCTGCGGCGGCGAGGGAAGCGACGGAGGCGACAACGGTGTCGCAGACACCTCGGCCGATTGCGGGCCCTCCCCCACCTCTGTCGTCGCGCTGACCTTGTAGAAGTATATCTGCCCGTTCGTCACCCCTGTGTCCGTGTAGCTCAGGACATCGCCCAGGGTCGCCAGCGGCGTCTCGCCGCCAGATGTCGTTCCACGATACACCTTGTAGGCGGTGATCGGGTAGCCGCCGTCCTTGGCGGGTGCCTGCCACGTGAGCTGCACCTGGCCGAAGCCTGCCGTGGCCTGCGCGTTCAGGGGCTGCGAAGGCAAAGCCCGGGGCATCGCGCTCGCTTCCTCAGACGGAGAGCTTTCACCGTTTGCGTTCACCGCGGACAGTTTGTAGTAGTACATGACGCCGTTCGTGAGGCCCGCGTCAAAGTGCTTGCTCGGCGTGCCGATATCTGTGATGAAGACCTCCCCGCCGGGGCTCGTTCCCCGGTACATCTTGTAGGTGATGATCGGAAGACCGCCGCTGTCCGCTGGCGGGAAAATAGTGATCACGACCTCGCCGTCGATGCCGATCGCGCTGACAATCGTTGGCGGGGACGGCAGGGTGCTCGGGACCGCCATCGCCTCGTTTGATTTCGGTCCCTCGCCGACAGGGTTTACCGCACTGATCCGGTAATAATAAGCGACCCCGTTGGTGAGTCCCGTGTCCGTGTAGGTCGCGGAGACGCCGACAGTTGTCAAGAACGTCTCTCCGCCGCTCCAGAACCCCCTGTAGATCGGGTAGTTGGTGATGAGACAGCCGCCATCCGATGCCGGCGGGTCCCACGTCAGCGTCACCTCCTGGTTCCTACTCGTTGCCAGCAGGTTCAGCGGGGCCGAGGGGTGGTCGGGCACCGTCACCCTGACCTCCAGCGACTTCGGGCCCTCGCCGGCAGCGTTGATCGCGGACACCACATAGTAGTAAATCTGGCCGTTGGTCACGTTGATGTCCGTGTACCACAGGAGATTGCCTATGGTCGCCAGCGGGCTCTCTCCGCCGGGCGAGGTCCCCCTGTAGATCGAGTAGTTCGTGACCGGGGAGCCCCCCATGTCCATTGGGGCCTGCCATTCCACTATCGCGCTGGAATAGGTGCTCATGGCCACGACACCGGTTGGGGGGCCGGGGACCGTCATCGGCGTGGCATAAGCCTCGTTGGACCGCGCACCTTCTCCTATCGCATTACTCGCGCTGACTTTGTAGTAGTATGTGACGCCGTTGGTGAGGCCCGTGTCGATGAAAATGGGGATGACGCCCGCTGTCGCATGATAGATCTCGCCTCCGCTCGTGAGGCCTCGATAGATTGTATGGCCGATGATTGGGCTACCGCCATCGGAGAGGGGTTGCATCCAGGATAAGGTCACGACTCCGTTCCCGCCCACAGCGGTCAAGTTCAGCGGATCTGATGGCACGCCCATGGCCGTCGCATTTGCCTCGTTGGACCGCGTCCCTTCACCTATCGCGTTAATGGCGGTAATCTGATAAAAGTAGGTGACGTCGCCGGTCACATTGACGTCCACATAGGAGAGAATGTTGCCGACGGTCCACATGGGCGACTCTCCTCCGGGAGTAGTCCCTCTGTACAGCATGTAAGTCATAATGGGCGAGCCACCGTCGTCAGCCGGGAGGGTCCAATTGAGCGCAATAGTCCCCGCTCCGGCTGTCGCCGTTAGATTCCCGGGAGGGTTCGGCACCATTGCGGGGGTTGCGCTATCCTCCGCTGATTTTTGACCCTCGCCGATGATGTTCCACGCGCTCACTTGATAGAAGTATGTCTGTCGGTTCGTCACGTTGAGATCGACAAAGGACTCTTGTTGGCCGAGCTTGACCAAGACCGTCTCGCCACCAGAGATGTTTCCTCTATAGACCGAGTAGTTCGTGATCGGGGAGCCGCCGGTGTAGATCGGTGCCGACCAATAGAGCGTCACCCTGCCGTCTCCCGGTGTGGCCACCAGATTCCCTGGAGGGCCCGGGAAATCGAATGGAGAAGCGCTGACTTGGTTCGACTTTCTGCCCTCTCCCACGATATTCTTCGCGCTCACTTGATAGAAGTAGGTGCGCCCGCCCGTCAACGCCGAGTCTAGGAAGCTCGTGGCGTTGCCGATTTCCTCGAGCAAAGTCCCGCTGGCTGGTGTGAAGCCGCGATAGATGCGATAGCCCGTGATTCCAGAGCCGCCATCCGACGCGGGTGCATTCCACGTCAACGTGACATTGCCGAGACCCGCGTTTGCCTGAAGGTTTGATGGCACAAAGGGACGCCATGGGCGGGACGCCGAGGCGTTCATCAGGGGATAGCGGTCCTTGTTCGTTCCCAAGGGTATGTCGTAAGGTGTGTCGCCTATGCCGTCGCTCCCCGGGATGTCCTGGTCGGGGCCACTGAACACATCGGTTCCCGTGTAGTCACTCCAGAAATTCCCCCCGGATGGGTATCCGTCATCCCAAGAATTGGGGCGGTTATCGTTCGCCTGCTGACCGTTGTCGATGAAGTCGTTATGGAAGAAAAGTTCCGTGCTCGAGTTGAAGGCGGTGAGCCCGAGCTCTTCATTCGACGCGATTGTATTGTTCTCAAACGTGTTGTTATCCGCGTTGCTCAGAATCACTCCGTTTGCGTTGCCAATCAATGATGAGTTAGAGATCGTATTGTTCTTGGATGTCACCAGATCGGCACCATTTCCCTCGTTGTACCAGAAGAAGCTCCCCAGTATCGAATTGTCTCCCGAGTAGTCCAGGAAGATGCCAGTGGCGGTGACGCCGCTTGCGTTGAACGCGGTGAGTTCGTTCCTGTACGAGTTCCTCAAGTACGCTCCAGCATATTCACTGGAACGGACAGAAACGTTGGTGATTGTACTGTCATGTGTGAAAACCATGTTCACTCCCATCTGAGTCACTGCCGACATCACGATGTCTTGGACATGGACACTTTGTGACTGCATCAACAGAATCGGGTAGAAAGCGTCCCAGCTCGTGATATTTGATATTGTGATTCCGGAAGAGAAGCCGGCCTCGACGCTTGTGGCCACGGCGCTGATGTTGACGCCATCCACTATGACGCCTGAACAATTCGCGAGTATGGCCTGTCCGACATCGACTGGGATCGACCCGCCCATGACATCCTTCCAGTAGTACACCGGTTTGCCGTTGACAGTGTTAGATGTCGGGATAGAGTGCGTGTTCCAGTGGCTCAGAGACTTGCCGTAGTATGCGCTGGCGTCGATGTACACTCCGCCGCCCACCATCGTGTTGTTCAATACCGTCTCGTGGTTGGATGAGACGAGCGCGATGTCCGCACGATAGCTGCCCTCAATCGAGTTGTTCTCTATGAGGTTGTATGAGGCGTACGAAGTTCGTATCCCGTCGCCCCAGTTATTGCGCAGGAGGTTATCGGCGACGCGATTGCTGCCGGTGCCTGAGATCTCGATGCCGTTGTCCCAATTGTTCAGCAGGGTGTTGTTGGCGACGACATTGCTGGAAGAGGATTCGAGAGACATCCCCTCATAGTTCTGGATGAAGGTGTTGTTGGAGACGACATTGCCATTGGACTGGACGACGCGAACGCCCCGGCCCCAGTTGTCGAAGAAGGAGTTATTGTCAATCGTGTTATCATTGGCGGACCTGAGGTATGTACCGTAGTCCCAGTTCGTGGATAGGTTGTTCCCAGTGATCGTGTTGGCATCCGAGGACCAGAGCAGTATTCCCTTTGCGTTCCCGACTGCGACATTGCCGGCAACGAGGTTATTGTCCGAAGATAGGAGATAAACGCCTGCCCCGTCCGGATCCCAATTCTCGTAGAGGAGGTTGTCTGTTACGGTGTTGTAGCTCGACGTGACCAGATAGATTCCGATTCCAGTGTTATCCGAAACATTGTTTTCGAACAAGTGACAATGCTGAACGCCAGAAAGCTCTATTCCAGCGTCGCCGGCATTCCACGAGCTGTTCCTGATCTCAAAGCCGCTGACATTCACCCAATCCGCCGTGATCACCATCACATCAGAGACTCGGTCGCCGTCAATCACTGTATTCGCCGTGTCCTCGCCGACGAGCGTCAGAGTCTTGGAGATCGTCACCTTTTCCTTGTAAGTCCCTTTGAAGACGTGTATGGTGTCCCCCGGACTCGCGGCGTCTATCGCCGCCTGTATCGTTGTGTAGTTTCCCGGACCGCCACCTCCTACATACAGGGTCGCGGCCTCGGCGGTGATTGTGATGAGCGAGACTACAGCAATCAGACTGGCGATGACCAGTGTGGCAATAACGAGCAGGCTAGGAAGAGCCCGCTTGTCTGAAAGCGAGCATTCTCTGCAGTACGGCCTGAATGCGCGAATGGTTTCGTCCCTGAGGCTAGCATAACGATTGCCCACACGACGCATGTCCCTCATTCTCCGTTGATGAGACTCAGTGGGGCCTCTCTATTTATAGATTGCACAGGACGGAGGGCAGCGTCAACATCTCCATGGAACAGTTTCATGCATCTACCAGTCAAGCCCTTGTTCTTGAACGGCCGTTGTTATTGTTGCCATGAAACAGAGCATGGTTGCGCAGGAGGTGTCGAGGACCGAGTCTCAGCCCGTGAACCAGGACTCCTGCCCCGACTGCGGCCAGCCCTTGGACCGGGCCGGGGCGTGCGGGTTCTGTAGGGAATGCGGCTACAGCCCGTGCGGATAATCTCCAGTGGAAACGACTCCACCTTTACTCTATGGTAGGGCGGAGTCCACGGGAAGACTCGTTACAAACGTTATGTACTCACGAGGAGGTGCGACATCGGCGCGAGAGCCCGGGGGCGCGAGAATGGTAGATTACTCTCAAGAGGAACTGCTCGCCAAGTGGGAAGAGTTCTTCGAGGAACAGGAATACCACAGCCGCATACTCAGCCTGGCTGACGAGTACCCTGAGACTCGGAGTCTGGAGGTCCGGTTCGAGGATCTGGACCGCTACGACACCGACTTCGGCATGTACCTGCTCAGGAGGCCCCAGACCGCGATCGCGGCGGGCGAGGAGACGATAAGGAGGCTCATCCCCCCGACGGACGAGGCGGTGCGGGTCCACCTGCGGATGAAAGGGCTGCCCCGGGAGTCGCGAGTCCAGATAAGGGACCTGAGGAGCAAGCACCTGGGGACTTACATCGCGGTAGAGGGACTGGTGCGCAAGGCCACCGAGGTCAGGCCGAGGCTCACCGATGCGTCTTTCAGGTGCGCGAGGTGCGGCACCGTCATCAAGATGCCGCAGGAGAACACGGTCCTCCACGAGCCGCTCGAGTGCTACGAGGACCAAGGCGGCTGCAAGCGCTCCGCCTCGGCGACCAAGTTCGCCCTGATGAACGAGGGCTCTGTCTTCCTCGACACGCAGCAGATCGAGGCGCAGGAGGCCCCGGAGGGATTGAGGGGGGGCGAGGAGCCCAGGCGGCTGAGCGCACACATCGACGACGACATGGTCGGGTTCGCGATGCCAGGCGACAGGGTCGTGCTCAACGGCATACTGAGGAGCTATCAGCGTGTGAAACCCGGCCTGAAGTCAACCCTCTTTGACATCTTCATGGAGATCAACTCGATGGAGATGGAGCAGGTCGAGTACGAGGAGATCAAGATCTCGGACGAGGACGTCGAGGAGATCAGGCGCGAGGCGGAGGACCCCGATATTTTCCGGCACATCGTCGCCTCGATAGCGCCCTCAATCTACGGACTGGAGGTGGAGAAGGAGGCCCTCTCCCTGCAGCTCTTCGGGGGCGTCCCGAAGCATATGCCTGATGGCAGGAGGATAAGGGGTGACATCCATATTTTATTGGTGGGAGACCCAGGCACGGCAAAGTCAGAACTGCTCGCCTACATGGCCAAGCTCTCCCCGCGAGGTATCCTTGCTACGGGCAGAGCCGCGAGTGCAGCTGGGCTGACTGCGGCGGCAATCCGAAGTGAGGAATTCGGCGAGGGGCGGTGGACCCTCGAGGCGGGTGCTCTGGTCCTGGCTGACAAAGGTCTTGCGTGCATCGACGAAATGGATAAGATGAACCCCCAGGACCGCTCCGCCATCCATGAAGCGATGGAGCAGCAGAGGGTCAGCGTCGCGAAGGCGGGCATCACCGCGGTCCTCCAGGCGAGATGCGCGGTCCTTGGTGCAGCCAACCCAAAGTTCGGCCGCTTCGACGAGCATAAGTATGTCAGCGAGCAGATAGACATGCCCCCGACGCTGCTGAGCAGGTTCGACATCATCTTCAGCATGTTCGACAGGCCCCAGGCGGAGTACGACCGCAGCCTCGCGGATCACATCATCAGGGGGCACCTGGCGGGGGAGATGATCACGAAGAGGGAGCACGGGGAATCAGTCCCCGCCAGCGGGGTCAGCGATGATGCGTTCAGGCCGTTCTTCAAGCCGGATTTCTTCAGGAAGTACGTCGCGTTCGCCAAGCGCGTCTACCCGATACTGTCCCCGGAGGCGATGGACACCCTCAAGGAGCAGTACCTTGACATACGCAAGGGAGGAGAGATGGAAGGTTCAGCGGTCCCGATAACCCCGAGGCAGCTGGAAGCGTATGTGAGACTCGCGGAGGCGTCGGCGAGGGCGAGGCTGAGTCCGATAGTCTCTGCGGACGACGCGGCGAGGGCGGTGCGGATAGTGGAGTACTGGCTCAGCCGCGTATCCGGTGAGGGCGGGCGGGTGGACATAGACATAATCACGACAGGCGTGAGCCATTCTCAGCGCGAGCAGATGATCGTCCTCAGGGACATCCTCAGGGAGCTCGCGGGGGAGGACGGGACCGCCGACCTAGAGGATATTGTCCAACTCGCGGAGCAGAGGGGCATCCCCGTGGCTCAGGCGGAGAAGATACTGAAGCGCTGGAAGGAGGAGGGGGAGGTCTACACCCCGACGGAGGGCAAGTTCAGGGTCGTGACGAGGCTCTGAAGGCAGTTGATTACCGCGAGCGAAAGCCGTTCGGACAAATATATGAGCTCAGAAGCGCATCCTCAGGGCGGAGACACCGCCCACGATAAGAATGAAGATCCACACGCGCGGCGTGGAGGTCCTCGTCGCGGCGTGTGACGCCGACCTCATCGGGAGGACCCTGCGCGAAGGGGAGCTGAGGCTCCATGTCTCCTCCTTCTACGATGGCGACGACGTCACCGAGGAGGATTTCATCAGGCATCTCAAGCTTGCGACGATGGGCAACCTCGTCGGCAACGAGACTGTCGAGGCGGCGAGGAGGGCGGGACTCGTGGGCAAGGACGGGATCCTGTGGATAGAGGGAGTGCCGCACGCGCAGCTCTTCGTCATGAATGTGGCTTAGCAATCCTAGATTGGCGGCAAGGTTAAGAGGGCGCCGGCCTTTTTCGAGGCGACATGAGCTTCTGCGTCGAGTGCGGCGCGACGGTCAAGACGATACAGGGGCTGTGCCCCAACTGCTTCCTCAAGCGTCACGAGCTGATCGAGCCGCCCGCGACAATGGATGTCGTGAAGTGCGTCCAGTGCTCCAAGCTCCAGGTCGGCAAGGCGTGGGTGGAGACTGACATCGAAGGGGCGATCCTCCGCCTGCTCGAGAAGAACGTGCGCATCGCCAGGGAGGTGACGTTCCGGACGTTCACATTCGACGTCAGGCAGGAGGACGAGCGAAACTTCCTGGTCATCGTCAAGGCGGTGCTCAGGGTGGATGACCTTGACCTCATGAAGGACTTCCGCACGAGGCTCAGGGTGCACGGCGGCGCCTGCCCCACCTGCGGGAGGAAGGCCGGGTTCTACTACGAAGCGATACTGCAGATCAGGGCGGACGAGAGGCGGCTCTCCGACGAAGAGATCGACGAAACCGTCGGGTTCACGGAGCGCTTCGTGGAACGCGCCGCCTCGAAGGGCGAGGCGTTCATCTCGAAGATGGAGCCGGTGAAGGGCGGAGTCGACATCTACCTCAGCAGCCACGACCTGGGGAGGAACATCGCGAAGGGGATCAGGGCGAAGTATGGCGGCACGGTCGGCGTGTCTCCGAAGCTCTTCGGACTCAAGGACGGCAAGGAGATCTACAGGACCACGCACCTCGTCAGGCTGCCCCGGTACAGGGAGGGCGACGTCGTGCGCTTGGAGGGCAGGATGTTCGAGGTCGTCTCCATGGGGCAGCGGCCTATGCTCAGGGACCTGAAGAGTGGGGAGAGATTGTCGCCGACGGGGACGAAGATGGAGAGGGCCAGGGTCGTCGAATCGGAACGCTTCGATGCCGAGGTGATATCGATCACGGACAAGGAGGTCGAGTACTTCGACCCCGCCGAAGCGAGGAACGCTAAGGTGCCGAGGCCGCCGAACCTGGGCGAGCCCGCGAAGGTGGAGATAGTGAAAGCGGACAACGAGTCATTCGTCTCGATGCTCAGAAGGGAGGCCGCAGGGAAGCGTCACTGACCTTCTCCTCCTCTTTCTCAACGGACGCCTCCTCTCCCGCCGTCCGCCTGTCAGGCCCTATGGTCTCCCTGTAAACGGAGGTTGCCTTTCTCTCCCGCCGCCTTCGTCTCCTCTTCTCCTTCCTCTTCCTCCGCCAGACGTACGCCGCCAGCGGGACCACGAAGCCAATCGCCGCCAGCGGGATTGCCCAGATCCACGAAGGAATCCCGTTCTCCACCGGCGGCTCGCTGGACGCCGTGGTGAACGTGAATGAATAGTCGTCGCCACCTGCCCCGTCGCCGTTGCCGTCGAGATGGTTGTTCAGGTTGTCGAGGATGAGAGAAGCGTTCAACCTGATGCGATAGCGAGTGCCCAGGTCAAGCTTCTTCCAGATGTGGACGATGATGACGGAAGAGCCGACAGGCGATTCCATCGTGAAGTTGACGTAGGGGGTGATGTTCACCGCGCCCTGGAAGGATGTGGTGTTCGGGGTGAAGGTGATCGTGATTATCCTAAGGTCCACTGACACGTCGGTGGTTCCGTTCGCAGGATCGGTCTTGCTGACGCGGGGAGGCGGCGCCCGCGCGACAGTGAACTGCCACGTCATCTCCGCCTGCAGCTCGTTCCCCGGGCTCGAGGCGTCGCTGGCATTGGTGGTCATTCGGGCCTGGTAGGTCGATCCACGGAGCAGATCGATGGACGGGTCGAATGTCATGACCGACCCAATCCAGGAGAAGAACCCCGCCACGGGCATCAAGTCGTCAGTCTTCCACATGTCGAACGCCGCCTCCGTCTTCCCCTGGTTCATCGATTCGTTGAAGGCCACCATCACCTTTGCGTCTGGAGGGACGACAAAGCCTGTCGGCTCGTAGCTGACTATGCTCGGCGGGCTGCAGTCTATCTTGAACAGGGGGCTCGTGACCGATCTCCTCTTGCCCCCGGTGTCAATCGCATCGACGCCTATCGCGGCCTGCGCGGTATCGACGCACGGCACCTCCCATGCGATCTTGGCGGTTGTGCCATTGAGGGGCTGGATGGGGCTGAGCGGGGTCCAGCTGCCTCCGCTGTCCGTCGTGTAGTTCACCCACACCTCCAGCGCGGCCTTGGGGTCGAAATCGTCTGACACGGACCACTCGATATTCCTGATATCCGGGTTCGTGGGGGTGTGTCCCGACCAATCCTCCCCGCCTGCCGGCGTCTGAATCGCAACATCGGGAGGGGAATCGGCGTGGGAGCTTGTCGTGAACTGCCACGTGAAAGGCGCCGCTAGGCCGTTTCCGGGATGGGAGACGTCGGTCGCGGATGTCGAGACGTTCGCCTGGTAGACTGTGGATGCCCTGAGGTCGTTCGAGGGGACGAAGTACATCGTGTTGCCGGCCCATGAGAACGTCCCGGAGACGGGCATCCATCCGGGGACCGTTTTCAGGCTGAAAGCGGACTGCGCCGCGGTGGTGTTCATCTCCTCGCTGAAGGTAACGCTCACGTTCGTCTTTACGGAGACATCCGGCGGACTCCTCGGTTGGCTGCTCACGACGGCGGGCTTCCGGCAGTCCAGATCGAATCTGATCGGCCCTGACCAGCTGAAAAGGCCGAACGTGTCGGCGACTGTCGCGTTCATCGCGACGCCGGTGAGATTCTCGCAAGGCGGTGTCCAGGTCACGGGTGACGAATCGCCTCGCACCGCCTGGGCGTTCGGAACCGGGGTCCACGGGGCGGATCCGGTCCGCGAGTAGTTCACCCAGACCCTGAGCGCGTTCGGAGGATCCGAATCGTCCGAGGCGTCCCAGACTATCGCCTGCGGCACCCCCGCCGTCCAGCGCTCGCCCATGACCGGCCTCGTAAGCGCGATGTTCGGCGGCGTCGATCCCGGGGTGTAGACAGACACGTTCACATCGTCGATGTACCAACCCTGATACGCGTTATTCTGCGCGTCTATGCTGTCGAAGAAGAACCTCACCTGGACAATGTGCCCGATGAAGGAGGAGAGGTCGAGGCTCGCCGCCAGCCACGTCTTGTCGAAGAACAGCCCCATCTGGTATGATCCTGCCTGCCCCTTGCCTGGCCACTGACCGTTGTCCGTCTTGACCATGATCCATCGCTGGTCGTACTGTACCGTGGGCTCGGTCTCGTACCAGTAGCGGAAGCCCAAGTGCGCCACGGAGACGTTGAAGAGCTCTATCGGCGGGGAGGTGAGGTTGCCGTATGTCCTCGCCCCCGTCGCGTAGTTGCCCTTCATGTCCTGCCCGTACCACCAGCTGTGGCAGGGGCTGTAGGAGATGAACCACGCCGGAGGGCTTGGCTGGCAGCTGTTCACCTGATGCCAGAGAGAGCCAGGGTCCGCGACCCAACCGGCTACCCCCGACTCCATGTCGTCGAGGTAGGGCAAAGGCGTGGCAAGCTGGAATTTGTACTGCCCGTTCGCCGAGACCCCTATGTCCAGGCTCGACCGGAAGACGACGGTCACCGACTCGATCTCGCCGGGGGTCGCGCTCGCGGGGATGGTGACATTGAGGGTGACATCGACATGGCTGCCTGAGGTCACAAGCCCGGTGTCGACGAAACCGTCCCTGGGCCGCTCGGTGTCGTCGAGTGGCACGCCGAACTGATCGAGGAACGATACGTTCCATCCGAGCAGCTGACTGTACGAGAGGTCGAACACGTCGTCCGAGCTCCCTACGTTCTGAATCGTGAGATTGAGCTTGAGGGAATCGAGCTTGGAGCCGACCATGAAACCTGTCGGCGGCGTGAGGCGCAATCCGGCTGCGGGGAGCGAGGCCTGGATCGCCACGTCGTCGATGTACCAGCCTGCCGTGACACCGTTGGCGAGCCAGTCCCACAGGACGAAGCGGAATGCCACCGAGTGTCCCGCGAAGGACGTGAGGTTGAAGTCTGCCATGACCCAGGCGCCGCTCGCCCCCGCGTACGCGGGCTGTCCGCCGAGCCGCTGTGCGGGATAGCCGGCCTCCGGCGGTATCAAAGTCCAGTCCCCGCCATCGGAACTTGCCTCCACCCACGCACCGTCCCCGTAGCCGCCTATGATCCTGTACCAGTGCCAGAAGACCAGGTGCGCGACAGAGACGTAGTCGGGGATGCGGACCTGGGGTGTCTCCAGGATCGAGAAGCTGCTCAGGCTGTAGTTCCCCGCCAAGTTCGTGCCCCACACATTCGCACCCGAATGGGCTGTTGTCGGCCCAGTGGGGAAGGTCACGCTCGGCGTCCCCAGCTGCCAATCGTTCACCGGACGGGAGAGCACATGCCACCCTGGCGCACCGCCCTCCAGATCGTCGGACCAGGGTGCAGGAATCGGGGTCGCCGACCGCAGTGTCGCCGCTGCCGTCCTCGACTCGTCGGACCAGGGCCGGACCTCGAGAGACATCTCGTCGACGGTGCCCGGGGGCGCGCTCGGCGGCGGGATGACAGTCACGACGATCGAAGTGTCCGCGCCCGGAAGGAGGGGGCCCACATCGGGGAGCGTCGCATTCCCGCCATGGTTCGTCAGGAGGACGCCGAGGTTGTCCCTCAGCTCCACGGTCCATCCCGTGCCCGGGCTGGCGGCAAGGTCGAAGCTGTCCGGGCTCTGCCCCATGTTCCGGAGACTGAGGCGGTGGACCGCTGGCTGCGATTGGCTCGCGGGCTTGTAGGAGTAATCTGGCGTGAGCGCGGCTCCAGTCGGCGCAGCGAGGTAGAGGTGCCCGTAGCCGTTCGGCCCGAGGGGGGAGTTATCCGGCCACGACGCAGTGCTCGATGTGTCCCCGTCCCAGACGCCGACGAACGGGGAGCTGTGGTGGCTGGCGTAGAACCCGACGATGTCCCCGGCCTTCACCGCGGCGGTCGGTCGCCCGATCAACGCAAGGGGGGTGGAAAACTCATACATCCGGTGCGGCGCGGCCTCTCTCTGCGAGGGACCGAAACCAACCGCCGCCCACAGCCCGCCATGGAAAGGAAGCGCCTGGTCCATCGCGTCCTGGGGTGTCCACGCGGCACCCGGACCTGAATAGACGTAGTGACACCGGACCGAGACGAACGGCAGGCACGCGCTGTCATTGCTTGCCCTGACGCTGTACTCGCCGTCGCCTTGGGGCGTCGGCGCTCCGTTGTGATCGCCGTCGAAAGCGATGCCCGCGGCATCGTTCGCCCCCTGCGTCGTGTCGCTCGTGACGTCGTAGGCCACGTGAAGCATCGTGTCGTTGTTCCGGACGAGCATGTATGCGGTCGCCGTGTTGAAGGGGATGGCGGAAAGGTCCACGACCGCCGCGTCCTGCCATTCCGCTGCGGTGATGTTGCCGTCCGCAGTGACCTGGCCCTGCACGTATCTCGAGAAGATCCCGGCCTCGGGGAGCCTGTGCCCCGAAGCGCCAGGAGGAAGGGTCACCGCCGCCGCGAGGAAGAGCAGCGCGATCGCTGCGCAAGCGACCCTGGCTAATGCTGGCCTGGAGCGAGCTAGCGCTGTCATGTGCCGCGAGCTCTTTTTACCCGCGGTCGGAGATATAGCCCTTTCCACCCTAGTATCGGCGTCTATAGGTATCTAGGCGGGAGGGGGCGACTCTTCGCCGCCCTCTCCTTCCGGTGGCGTCTCTCCCTCGGGAGGTGCCTCGCCTTCCGGCGGGGCCTCTCCTTCAGCGGGTGCTTCCTCCGGTGGCGCCTCTTCTGCCGGGACTTCCTCGGGTGGTGCCTCTTCCATGACCTCGGGCTTCTTCTTCCTCATCAGGAGTGCCGCGATAATCACGACCACGACTATCACGATGATCAGGATGAGGATTATCGGCAGCCAGTCCATGGTCGTTTTCGCTTTCGTCGTGATGGTCACTGGGTTGGATGCATCAGACAAGGTCGTGCCGTTCGCGAGTACCTTCACGGTATAGGTGTACTGCGTGTCTGCTGTCAGCCCCGTGTCCTGGTAGCTCGTGGTCGCGGTCCTCTTGATCTCGGTGTTGTCTCTGTACAGCACGTACTGGATCGTCGTCGCGCTCGTGATCGGTGTGAGGTCATCGAAGAGCGATATCGCGGCCCAGGTCAGCGTGATCTGCGTGTCCGAGTCCGCGACCCCGACCAGGGCCGGCTTCATGGGCTTCCTCGGGCCCGTGGAAAAGGCCACGCTCCCCGCGATAGCCATCGCGTTGCCGGTGCCGCAAATGTCCTTCGACGCTACTCCGACAGTCATGACGTACGGCGTGTCCGACGTGGCCGTGACGTTGATGTCCACCTGCTTGTCGCCATTCGACCACGTGAATGCGAGCGTCGCAAGCGGCGCAATCGTTATTGCGGCTTCGACAGATGTTGTGTTCATCGCCTCAGTGAAGTTGACCGTGATGTGGATGTAATGCGCATAACCCAGAGCACCCGTCGGTCCTGAGTTGTCAATCTCCGGCGCCGTCGAGTCGACGTCGAACGCTGCCGACAATCCGTAGCTGGAGGCTCCTGCCTCGTCAGTGGCGGTGACGTTGATCATCAGGCCTGTGGCATCCAACGTAGTGGGATGTGTCCAATTCATGCTCGTTAGTATCCCCTGGCCGGACGTCACGTCGCCGTTCACCGTGCCGTTGTAGTTGACGTCGAAGTTCAGCAGGCTGACAGCGGTCTTGTCATCCATCGGGGTCCACGCTATGTGGACAGCGTCTGCCAGCGCGAAGCATCCGCCGGTCGGTGCGTCGACCGTGACCGTAGGCGGGCTGTTGGCGGTCCACGACCATGAGTATGGCGCTCCCGTTAGCGGGTTGCCGCTCATGTCGTCAGCCGTCGTTATCGTGAAGGTGTACGGGACGTCATGATCGAACGGTGCGTGGGTTATCGTGACGACAGTGTCAACAGCACTCCATGTGTATGGCAGGTTCAGCGTAATCACGGGGGCGATTGACACCACAAATGTCGCCGTGTTTATCTGCTTGGAGAACGTAATGACTACGTTCGTGTCCAGCGGCACGCCGACCTCACCACTCGCCGGCTGGGTGGGGGGTACTACGGTCGGGTTCAGGCAAAGCGCCGTGAATGTCCATGGGTTTGTGGCCGGGACAACGGCCGGGACGGGCACTCCGGTTTCGTTGATCCACACCTTGTACGTGCGGCAGACGACATACGGATCCGCTGCGTGGGCAAGCGTCAGGACAGAGCCGACCAACGACGGAACAGTCGTGACCGTTTGTCCTCCCGTGATCGATTTTACATCCGCCGAAATCGCGGGGAGGCTCACCGGTGGCCTGTTGAAGGTGACCACAATCGGGTCTGTCAGGGGGACGTCAATCGCGTTGTTGACCGGCGATGTGGTCGTGATCGCCAAGGGGACCGCAATTGTCCGGCAGCTCGGCTCGGACGTGCCGACCGTCGAATTGAGAATGGTGCCAGCGACGTTTCTCTTATACTCCACGTCGATCTTGTAGCAGTACGTGCCGTCTGCAAGCCCGGTGTTCGGATAGCTCTGTGCGCCGCTTGGAATGGCAGTCACGCTCGCTATGTGAGTGTACGGGCCAGCTCCAGCGTTCACCGACTGCCACACACCGTAGCTCTGGATGTTCCCATTCAGATCCGCCATCCCGGTCCATGCGATGTCCAGCCTGCCCGCGCTCGGGTTGGTTACCGTCAGCGTCGGGTATGCCTCGACGCTCACCGCCGAGAGCTCCTGCATCAGGTTGGTGTCCAGCGGCGCCTTGATTGAGTTGGTGTAGTTGATCCCGACGTATCCGTTCATGCCCCTGCGCACCTCGAATATCGCCATGACCGTGTCGGTGACTGCATTCCAGTCGTAGTTGACGCCGCCGATGTCCTGCGCGTAGTCCGGCCTGAAGTCAGCGTTTGGCGGGGGCGGCGCGAGGTTGAGCCTGTTCTGGATCACGAGCGGATCGGTCACGGTCGCCTGCGTGGTGAGGTACAGCACCGCGTTGCTGTAGTTCACCGGTGCGTTCAGCCCGGCTACCGGCCCGACCAATCCCGTTATGATCTTGTTGGGGTATGGCTGCGCACTCACCCCGAAGGTCCCCTGCAAAGCCACAAACGCTAGTCCAATCACGATTGCTATGCTCAGTTCTTTTCTCATTTTCTTACCTCCTCTCCTACGGAACGTCCGGCGTGATCAGCTTCGGGGCCCAGGTGAAGCCAGATGCTATCACCATGTAGAACCCGTCGCCGGGCATTATCGCGAAGTTCGTTCCCGCCCAAATGACACCGGAGTACGTCCACTTCTGCCAGGCATGCGATGCCGCGTCCCAATGCCCCAGTTCGACAACCTTGGAAGAGGTCAGCTCGTTCGCTATCGACTGGGCGTTGGTGTACGAAGTGGTGTAGGGCAAGGATATGAAGTTGTAGTTCGTCTTGGATGGCGGGTTCATCGTGAACTGCAGTGCTGTCGAGCTGTCGGTGCCGGTGATCGACCAGCCGAAGGAAGCGACCAAGCCGATATACAGCCCGTCGCCGGGGAGGATGTTGAAGTCCTGCCCGCGCCATGCGTTGTGGAACCAGTAGTAGAGTATCGAGGTCTGCTTCCGCGCGTCCCACTTCGCGACCACGTTGATCTTCGCGTTGGTGAGCTCGGTGGTGATGTCGCTGGCCTTCGTGTATGTCGACCGGTAGGGCAGGCTGAACCATTGTGAATTCGGGACTCCGGAGGCGAGGCTGAACTGCCTGTACATCCTCGCTCCCATCGAGCTGTTCGGTCCCTCGAGCCAGAGGGCGTTGTGGCCCCTGACGATGTAGAAGTGGTTGACAGTGTCGCCGTTATCGCCCGTGGCGGTATAGGTCAGGCCGGTCACGTTGCCGACCTGGGCCCATGGCAATGGTGCAAAGCGGTCAGTTGCTCTGTACACGTAGTAGCCGGTCGCCAGAGTCGACGCCCGCCATGTCAGGACGATGTCATTGCCCGAGCGGGCCACCTGCAGCCCGGGCGGGGCGGCAGGCAGGCACGTGGTCGTGAACGACCACGGGTTCGGCACGGGGCCGGCCACGAGCAGATTCCCAACCGTGTCCTGTCCCGTGATCTGGACGGTGTACAGCTGGCATGCCTGGAACTGCACGGAGTGGAGCATGCTCAATCTCCTGTCGCCGTTGGACCAGGAATATGAGAACGTAATGCCCGTCGGATTGACGTTCGCGTTGACGGAGCCCGTGTTCATCGGTTTGTTGAAGTCCACAACTATCGTCTTCACGAGCGGGACCTCCACCGCGTTGTGCGGCGGGTCTGTGGTCATGATCTTCGGATTCGTGGAAGTCGTGGTGAAACTCCATGGGTTCGGCACCGGGCCGGGTACTAGGCACTGCGCGAACAGGTCGCACGCGTGTATCGTGATAGTATAGAGGGTCGCCTCTAGGAACGGCGCATGCGATAGGTTGAGGTACATGTCCAGCGCGCCCCAAGTCGGGGCCATTGGCGTGGGCGGGGTGACCTGAACGCTAAACGACGCGCGGTCCATCGTCTTGTTGAACTGTACGAACACGACCTTGTCCAAGGCCACGTCGGTGGTGCCATCGGCTGGATCTGTTATGACGATGAACGGGTTCGGGCCGGGGCAGAACGTCCGGAAGTTCAGCTGGCGGTCTCCGATGAGCGGGAAGCCGTCCTGGCTGTCGGCCACTCCGATCCTCAGAGTGTAGTCCGTGCAGTTCGTGAACAGCGGGCCGTGCGACAGCGTGAACACCGTGTTGCCGCCGGTCCATGCCTCGCCCAAGGTAATCAGCGGGTCGATGGTGTATCCGAACGTGCCGGTGTTCATCGGCTTGCTGAAAGTGATCACGATGTTCTGGGTGCGAGGCACGTCGACCGAATTGTCCGGTGGAACCCATGTCCTCACGAACGGGTTTGTGCAGAGGCTGTCGAAGCGGAAGTGGTTCGGCACCGGGCCGTTGACCAAGGGCTTGTTCTCGTCCACGTCCTTGCCGCCTGTTACGTTAATGTAGTAGGTCCTGCACCCGGTGAAGTCCGAGGTGTGATTCAGTATCAAAATCGCGTCCATCCCGACCCAATCAAATGTCCACGTCCAATCGTTCGGCACGACGGTGATTGCATCCTCGACCGTGGTGCGCTGCATCGCCTCGTTGAATATGATCTGCACATCGTAGTCGAGCGCCACACCAGTCGATCCGTCTTGCGGCATAGTCTGTAGGACGAAAGGCGAACCGCCGCAGGTCGTGAAGATCCAGAAGGTGTAGTAACCGCCTTGGAGATTGTTGCCGCTGGTGTCCTGGCCGGTCACATTCATGTCGTACTTCGTGCAGGCGGTGAACGCCGGCGGGTGATTAAGGGTGAGCGTGGTGTTCGTCGGGGTGTTCCACGACGCGGTCAGGCTTATGGACGGGGTGAATGCCACGTTCACCGTCGGCGGATTCATCTTGTGACTGAAGGTGATCGAGATCGCCTTGTCGACCGCCACCTCTATCGTCCCTCCGTTCGGGCTGGTTGATGTGACCCTCGGGTTCATGCAGTGGGATTCGAAGTACCATGGATTCGGCACAGAGGCGGGCACGAGGCCCTGGCCGTAGACGTCCATGCCGCTGACATTGACTGTGTATATCACGCAGTCCGCGAGGGAAGCCACATGGGTGACCTTGAGGTTCTTGTTGCCGTTGGACCACTGGTTGCTTGAATCAGGGAGCGGCGGTGTGACGTTCACATCGATCATGCCTGTGTTCATCGGGTTGCTGAAATTGACATATATCGCGGAGGTCAGCGGGATATCGACATCAGCTAGATGGGGATACACCTGCGTGATCTCCGGCAAGGGGCAGTACGTCGAGAAGACGTAGCTCTTGGGCAGACCGACCATCGACTGACCTTCCTGGTCGATCGCTTGGGTTATGTTGTACCTGTACTGTGTGCAAATATCGAATGGAGTGCCAGAGTGGGTCATGATCAGGTTAACGGAATTGTTCAGCCATACCTTGCTGAAGGGGAAGTCGGTCCATGTACCGGTATCCTTGAGCGTGACGGTCACTTGGTTGATGTCCATGGGTTCTGAGAAATTGAGCCGTATCTGCTTGGTTACGGGCACTCCGGACTGACCAAAGGGATCGGTGCCCGTCACTGTCGGCGGGATTGAGGCAGCAGTGTGCTCGATCGACACATCCTCCAAATGCGGGGAATCAGTGCAGGCGGCACATAGGATTTGGACGTAGTACGCGATGTATCTTGCAGGTGATGCGCTGGCCCATATAGCGGCGCCAGGGCTGGTATAGTACGAGGACCCACCGGTGGGGCCGACCCAGTCACAAACGCCGGGTGTGCCGATGTCGTCGGGGTTGTTGCATGTCGCGAGGTAGAATCTTATCGTGCCGCCTGCGGGAACGTTGCCCGGGGTCTGGTTCCAGAAGATATATTTCCACATGGTATTCGAATGATAGCTGTCGAACACAGCGGATTTCATCAATCCTTGCGGCTGGTATCCGGCTTCGAACTGCCAAGTGTCGTTGAACTTATTGCCTACCTGGTCTTTGCCACTGAAGATTATCGAGGAGGTTGTCCCCGGATCGTAGCTCATCACGAGGTTAATGCGCCCAGACGGGCTGCTGCCTGTCGAAATCATCGCCCAATATCTCTGGCCGGCATTGTCCCAATATCTGTACGTGGTGGTCGGATATCCGGGCTGACCGCCGTAGAGCATGAGGTCGTTCTGGGTCGCCCTGTAGACGATGCTGTGCCCGGTCCTTCCGCCCGGACTGGCACCACCGGTTAGGCCAGTCTTGTTCGTCCATGAATCGCTCGCATAGTTGTACTCCCAGGTTTCGTCCCATGTCGTGAAGAGATAAGACCCGCCGTACATCACCGTGCGGGATATGAGGGGATAGTAAACGAGGCTTTGACCCCCCCTGTTATGCGGCGGGTTCGTGCCCACCCTCTGCGACCAGATGTGGGTCGTGACATCGTACGCCCAAGTCTCCCAGTTGATTCCACCCATGCCCGCGGTCAATACCTTCCCCTGGGTGCTGTCGAAATCGAGAGGAGTGCTGGTCAATCTCGGCTTGGCGGCGGCGGTCCTGTTGGTCCAAATGCCGGTCGCGGCGGCGTATTCCCATGTCTCATAGTTCTGGCCGTTGGCGTCAAATCCGCCGAAGAGAACGCCGATGCCGTAGGTCGAGTCAAACGCGGCGCCGCTGCCCCACCTTGCGGCCCAGGGCGCGTTGTTGGACAGTTTCGTCCACGTGTTCGTTGCCGCGTAGTAGGCCCACGTGTCATTGAGGTTGACGCTCATTGCGTCCAATCCGCCCATGACCATCGTCCTACCGTTCACGGTGTCGAAGAATGAGGCGGCTGATTGCCGCTTGGATGGCGCGACCGCGGGATTCTTGTTGACCCATCCAAAGAATGTCTTGTTCAACTGCACGTATGCCGGGCTGCCCGTGCCCTGCACATTCATATTGTTCATAGTTGTGGCCGCGCCGAAGTCCGATTCGGTCGTCTGCGTCCACAGCGACGCCTTCGCCACGGGTGAAATCATCACGACGAAAGCGCTCATCATGAACGCAAAGGTCAGCGCGACTACGACAAATCTAACCGCTTTCTTGCTAGCCATGTTCTTTTGCCTCCTCTCCATTATGGACAAGTTCTATTGCGAGGTTTGGCCTGTCATGAACCCATGTTACTTAAAGGTTTCCGGGTTGCATCGCCAGACAAGCGAAGGAGGAGTGGAGTAATATCGTTTGTGGTGCACTAATCTAAGTGACGTGGGTCTGTTCAATGATGAACCACGTACGTTTCCTGTGGAGAATTCAAGAGTCCACGCTGTCCGGTGCGAGAACTGGCTCGGCGAGAACAGGCTCGATTAGAAAAAGAGTGATGGAAAATTGAAAGGTCCGGGACCCTGGAGAGGGCCCCGGTTCGTTCGTTCCTACGGGACTTCCGGCGTGATCAGCGTCAGGTTCCATGCGAACGACGACACGACCTCAATCCATATCCCGTCGCCAGGCACGATATTGAAGTTGTCCCCGCTCCACCCCGACACCGTGTATCCGTACACCCGGCTCGACTGGGTCGCGTAGACCCACTTGCCCACGGCGATTATCTTCGTATTCGTTCCGGGTCCGGTCCCGCCTGCGATCGCTGTCACGAGCTGGCTGGCACTGGCTAGACCGTTCGTGTATGGTAGGCTTATCCAGTAGATGTTGGTGCGCAGCTGCGGTCTGAACGTGAACGTCATCGAGATTATCTTGTCCGTGCCGTTGATCGCCCAGTCGAAGTTGCTGACGATGCCGATCATCATCCCCTCGCCCGCCGCGATGTTGAAGTTGGTGCCGCGCCACACTCCATGCGAGTAGTACCAGACCACCGTCTGCTGCTTCGCCGGATCGAACTTGGCCACGACGTTTATCTTCAGGTAGGTAAGCTCGTCAGATATGTTCTTGGCCTTCTTGTACATCGAGTTGTACGGGAGGCTGAACCAGAACGCGCTCGGCCTGCCGCTGTTCGCCGAAAGCGTCGGGTGCCACAGCGCGCCCATGGTGCTGTTGCTGCTCCATCCGCCAGGCTTGTAGCCGCGGACGATGTAGAAGTGGCTCTGCATGTCGCTGATCGCGTTGGTGTGGATGTAGAAGTTGTTGCTTGGCGTTGTGATGTTTTGGATCATCGTCCACGAGCTCCAGGGCGTCAGCCTATCGTTTGCGTGGAAGACGTTCCAGAACTGAACCTGGGGATCGGCCGTCCAGTCCAGCCGCACGTTTGGCGCTTGTCTGGTCACCTTGAGGCCCCTCACCGGGAATCTGCAATCGGTAGTGAAGATCCACGGGTTCGGGACCGGTCCGGATCCGAGGTTGGTGCCGCTCAGGTCCCTTGCGGTGAGAACACGGGCGGAGTAGAGAGTGCAGAGGTTGAATGGCGTCGAGTGGCTGAAGACCACAGTCTGGCCGTTGGTCCATTGCTGCGAGTATGTGAGCGGCGGGGTCGTGGCGAAGGTCACCGAAGTCTGATCCATCGGTACACTGAATATGACCGTTATCGTTGCATCGAGCAGGACACCTGTTGCGCCGTCTGGAGGTATCGTGGTGACGATGTAGGGTGGCGGCGCGTATGACCTGAAGGTCCATGGGTTGGGCGCTCCACCGGGGATAATGTTGCCTCCGCTCTTGTTGCGGGCGGTGACGGTCGCGGTGTACATTGTGCCTTGAGCGTACGGTGTCGTGTGGTCCGCCCTGACAGTCTTGTCGAGGTTGCTCCAGAAATAACTGAAGCTAATGGTTGGTGACAATGTCAATGTGAAGCTCGTCGTGTCCATCGGGTCGCTGAAGTTCACCCAGATCGATGCCGTCAACGGGATGCCCGTCTGACCGTTAGCTGGATAGGTTACGGTGATGTATGTGCCGGACGGCGGACAGAATGTCCGGAACATGAACGGGTTCGGCACAGGCCCACGTCCGATGTTCAAATCCGCCGGGTTCTTCGCGAACACGGATACATTGTACCAAGTGCATATGGTGAATGAGCTGTGCGTGATCGACACATTCGTGTCGCCCTCGGACCAGACCGGCGTATTCAGCGTGACAGTCGGTCGGATGGTCACGACCAATGACGCCGTATTCATCTGCTCGCTGAACTTCAAAACGAGGGGTTGGTCGATTGGGGTGTTCAGGGTCCCGTTGGCAGGTTGTGTCCATATCATGGCCGGCCGACAATCTGTCGTGACCGTCTTGAATTTGAACGGATTTATGGCCATCCCGGGTATGAAGGGCCGTCCGGAGTTGTCCCTGGCCGTCAACACCTTCACGGTGTATTCCTGACAGGGGTCGAGCGGGTACGATGGGTGCAACAGCTCCACTGCGTTCGGTCCCATGCCGAGCCAGTTCAAAGTGAATTGGCCCGACAGTTCGCTGTTCCATTGATCCTTGAATGAGAACGTGAAAGAGGTTGGGTTCATGCCACCCGTGTCCGGCGGGCTGTAGTAGAAGTAGAGGGTTACGTTCTTCCATATCGGGACATTCTGCTCGCCATCGGACGGCGTGGTGCGCATCAGGAACGGGCCGCAAGCGCCGCTGGCCCCCACGGTCATGAACTTCCACGGGTTCGGCACAGCTGGGTTCGGAATTAGGGGTTTGCCCGTCAGGTTCAATGCCCATATCTCCACCCTATAAGGCTTGCAGTTTGCGAAGGTCGTCGTGTGGCTGAGCGTCACTGTCCTGGCGGACCAGGAAGGTGCGTTGAACGTCCCGGTCCAGTTTTTCCAGGATAGGGTCGCCTGGTCCCACTCCTTGAAGGCGTAGTAGAAATTGCTATGGTCCATGTCCTTGCTGAAGGTCGTCTTTATGTCCTTGGCTACGGGGATCTCCGGCTGCTGGTCCCTCGGGTCCGTCAACGTGATGAACGGGTTGAGCGCCAAGGTCCTGAACGACCACGGCACCGCCGTCGGCCCGTAGGTCAGCAAGATGTCGGATTTATCCTGACACGGTCTTATCGCGTTCCCTATTGGCACGTCAACCGTGTAGACTGTGAACTGCTGGTACTGCACCGAATGCGTCAGGGTCAGCACCATGTCTCCCCCGCTCCAGGAGTGCCCGTCAAAGGCGAGCGCCAGCGGTGGATCGATTGTGACATAAGGCCAGCATGTAGCGGTATTCATCGGCTCGCTGAATGTTATGACGACCGGGGCCGCTAGCCCCACATCCTCGGCGTTGGCTTCCGGCACGGTGCTCATTATCTGGGGAGATATGCTGATCGTTGTGAAGGCCCATTGGTAGTAGCCCAATGTATAATTGAGGGACTGCCCCAGCGTATCAGCGGCGTAGACGCGAACCCTGTATGCGTGTGCCTCCAGGAAGGGCTGTGAGTTGTGAGTGATCTCGACTTTGCTGTTCGCCTCTGTCCATATGAACGGGTCCAGGGTAATGTTCACCGGTCCAAGAACCTGCCAGACGTACACCCAAGTGTTGAACGTGTCCACCGGCTTCGTGAAATTGATGTAGATGTGCGAGTTGATCGGGTGGCCGGTACCCGTCGGAGATACGGTATCCACCTGCGGCTTGATTATGCCCGCATCATAGATTATCGTCACATCCTGCAACTGCGGAGCCACGGACGGGTCGAAAGTGATCATGTCGGCCAACCACCGCAGGCATTTGTTCCCTGCCAGCCCGCTCCACAGAGCCTCCCCCGAGAATGTGTAGTAAGTGTTGGGTAATCCGAGGGGTCCCTTGAAGGATGGGATGGCCGCGTTGTCACAGACGTTGTTCGCCTCGACCTGGAACCTGACCTGCGTGTTCGGCTCGCTCGTCTTGTTGAAGAATATGTTCTGCCACTCCGTGGCGGTCACGAACGTGTTGAAGAACTTCGAGTAGTACCGCCCCTCGAGGTTGTAGCCTGTCTCCAGCATCCAGGTGTCGTTGAGTTTCGGGCCGGTAAAGGGCTCGCCGCCATAGATCATCAGGGCATTGTAGCCGGGGTCGTAGGCGAGGCCGTGGTTCGTCCTTCCCGGGTTCGGGGTTGTGGTGGTCTGGATCTGAGTCCATGTCGGGGTGCTGCCTGTCCAGTTATACCTCCACGTCTCAGTCGACCACGAGCTCCCGCCCCAGAGGATCAATCCTTCAATCGACTGCTTGAAGTTGTATGTCATCGAGGAACCGGTGCGGGCGGTCGGCTTGTCCGCAGGGCTGACCTGCGACCAGCTGTTCGAGGCGTAGTTGTACTCCCATGTCTCGTCGTAAAAGGTCATGAATTCCGCGCCGCCGAATAGGACCACTCTCTGGTGGCTGGCTTGGTAACTGTACCCAAGGGCGAAGCTCCCTCTCTGCGACGGGCCGCCAATCGCGTTCTTGTTTGCCCAAACGTGCGTGGCGGCGTTGTACTCCCAGACCTCCATCGCGGAGACGCCGCGGCCGACGAGGATCACTCTCTTGTCCTTGGCATCATAGACCAACTTGTGCGCGAACATCCCGCGCGGCGAGATGGGCGCGGTCCTGTTGGTCCACGTGTTGGTGCTGACGTCATATTCCCAAGTGTCACTGAGGCCATTGCCTTGGTCGTCCACACCGCCGTACATGACCGCGACCTTGCTGTTGTTGTCATACGCCATCGAGGGGGATATCCTCTTAGGAGGTGCGCATGCCGGAGTGTTGTCGGAACATATCTTTTCCCAGTTCTGGGCGGCGTAGTTGTACTCCCATGTATCGTTGCGCCACTGGCTGCCGGCCAGGCCTCCGAATAGGATGAAACGGCTCTCCTGAGAATCGTTCGTGAAACCGAACTGTGATCTGGGGCCCGTATCCGTGCCAGGGTTCTTCTGAATCCAGTTCATCATGCCCATCTTGTTCTGGATATATGCGGCTGCTCCCGTACCGTGCAACACGGACTCGAAACCGGTGCCGGTGAAGAAGTTCCCGGGAGCGAAATCTGTATCCGTCGTCGTCAGCCAAGAGGCCGCGTCCGCCTTCTGCGACATGAACATAATCGCAGACGACAGCAACATAAAGGCTGTTATCGCTAACACTGTCACACTCTTCTTGCTCAACATGTCCTAGTCCTCCCCTGTTCTCCACAGCATAGCTGTGTCTCGGGACTCCCGCCTTCCATGTTGCCGAACGTATTTAACGGTTCGTGAAAGGCATCGGTCTTGCTTCAAGGATTCCAAGGGGGTTGGAAATAGTTTGTGGTGCACCCTTCTAAGTGTTGAATCTCGATGTCGGCCTGCGCCCTGGTCCGATGTGTGGCGGGAATAGGGATCGCCGTTGTATCGTGCGAGTCGAAATGCGGCCAGACAACAAGGAGGAAAATCGATAGCGGGAAGCCACAAGCTTTTCCAGTCCCCTGAGGAAATGTCACTTTTCGTGCCTGTTTATGTAGGACCGGTGCGGTGTCGGAGCAGACTCTCTCGAAGAGTCAATTAAGTGGAAATCCTATCCCGACGCCGCACTCTTCTCTGAGCGAGGAAAAACCAAAACGTCGCCAAGCTCCTCCAGACCTCAATCACTTTCAGAAGCACAGGGGGGAGTGGCCCATGTCATATCCGATTGTGAGACAGGCGGTGGGGCGGAGTCCAAGTGACCGGTACGGATTGCGGGTTTTCTCACTTAGTCTGAATGGCTCTCTGGCAGACCGATTTAGATTTCTGGATAATCGCCGCGAATCCTCGGATAATCAGCGCGAATTGCCGAACGATTCGTGCGGGACTCCTCAGACGACCTGCACGGAATTCCACGCAATCCACGGATACCTGTAGACAGCTTGAACCCACTTCCAGACGACTGTCTGGGACCTCCAGACAACCGTCTGGGACCTCCGGAAGACTGTCTGGCGGTTCCAGACGGCCATTTTCGACCATCAGAGGCCCGAATGGGAGTCCGGACCACCCGAACCTCCCGCCAGACGACTTTCTGCTGCCGCCAGACAACCGTCTGGGACCTTCGGAAGACTGTCTGGAGCTTCCAGAAGACCGTCTGGCGGTCGCGGAGGGTGGTCAGAGGGGGGTTGGAGCCTTCTGACGCTTCCAGACAACTGTCTGGGACTTGCTTCGGACTGTCTGGCGGTTCCAGACAACTGTCTGGGACCCGCCTCGAACCGGCTGGATAAGGGAGAGAATCGACCGGAGGTGCTT
>Ga0315277_10000823_pt1 | contig 47612 bp, 39 predicted proteins | sample YL17G05_15_MG_FD_203695 | JGI IMG/M metagenome (GOLD analysis project Ga0315277, IMG submission 203695) | Sediment microbial communities from Yellowstone Lake, YNP, Wyoming, USA - YL17G05_15 | ecosystem: Environmental > Aquatic > Freshwater > Lake > Sediment | place: USA: Wyoming | collected... | reverse complement strand
GCGTTCCCGTTTGCCGGTGCCTACCCACGAATAACGTCAATTCACTCCTAATCCGCTCCAGTGGCCGTGTAGTCGGCTCGCTGGAAAAGTGACTGCGATTGCCCACCCTATCGTCCTGATTTCCTTAGAATATTGACTGGAAAGAGGTTTTGGGCTTTTCAGTGCCAAACCGCAACAAGGCAACGCAACGGTGCGGATTTAGCTTTTCGTGCAATTCGTGGCTGCGTTTTTTTAGCGGATTCGGATATCAAAGGGCAGCAAGAGCAGGACAGTGTTTCTGGCCAGTTGCTGGAGGAATTCCACCCAGTCCAGGGCAGACTGAGGCAGCAGTTCGGCGAGCGCGCTGGCGGTTACCTGCGGCATAAACATCTCCCGCAGCCGCCGCCGGCGGTAGTAGTGAAGCAAGCAAATCTTCTTCCTGTCCGGGATTTGTGCAAGCTTTCGCGCCTCCTCAATGGCTTCGGACAGCCCGCCGATTTCGTCCACGAGCTCGTGGCTCTTGGCCCGGCAACCGCTCCATATCCGGCCCCGTCCTACCGCGTCGACGGCCTCCTCGCTCATCTTCCGGCCATCGGCGACCTTCTTGACGAAGTCCTCCCTGTAGAACTCCTGCAGTTGATGTTCCAGGTGCCCGGCTTCCGCCTGTGAAAACGGCGAGAAGAGCGACTCGTATTCGGCGTGTGCTCCCCGGCGGATGGACTCGCGCTGAATCGTCAAACGGCTGATCAGTTCCCTTGCAACGAACTTGCCGCCGAGAACGCCGATCGAACCTGTGATTGAGGTAGGCTCCGCGTAAATCCGGGAGGCTGCCGCGGCGATGTAATAGCCGCCGGAGGCCGCAACGTCGCTGAAGCTTGCAATGACCGGCTTCTTCTTGCGCAGTAGTGTGACTTTCCGCCAGATAAGGTCTGATGCCAGCGCAGAGCCGCCCGGCGAGTCCACCCGAAGCACGACCGCTCGGATCTTGCGGGCATCCCGGGCGTGATCCAGGAATTTGCCGATCGTTTCCGCTCCAGCTACCTGCCGCCCGAGCCGGTCTCGTCGACTTTCTCCGGAGTCTATAGTTCCGATGACATCGAGTATCGCGATTCTCGGCCTCCGGAATGTGAGCAACCGTTTGAAGAATCCATCCGACGTGGGGTATTTGGCAGCAGGGAGCGGAAAAATCCTGTCGCCCAGCTTTTCCTTCAGCTTCTCAACCACCTCATCCTGATAGCAGGCGCCGTCGAGCAGCCTCTCCTTCACTGCTTCGCGGACGGTGAACGGTCCTGAGTCGATGATTGCTGAAACCTCCTCCCGGCTGAGTCCCCGGCTCTCTGCCATCGCTACCAAGAACGTTTCATAGTGGTCATCCAGAAGCGCCTCCCACTGCTCTCTGGCCTGGGGAGACATTCCGGTACGCGTAAACATTTCCGCCGCGGATTTGTATTCGCCGATCGTCTGAAGCTGAGGCTCCACGCCGAATCGGTCCAGGATATTGCGGAAAAAGAAGGCTTCGGCCGTGAGTCCGACGAGGTGCAGGCTGGCGGCGGGGGCCATGAATATCTGGTCGCAGACGCTGGCCAGGTAATACTCCGGGTTTCCGCCGCTCTCCAAGAAGCAGTAGATCGGCTTCCCGCTGCGACGAAACACCTGGAGTGCGCGGCGAAGATTGCTGAGGCGTGCCCATCCACAGATGAGATGATCGATGGTTAGTGATATTGCGGCGATCTTTGGATTTAATGTCGCATGGTGAAGGATTTCCAGCACATCCTGGAGAGCGGTGCGCTCCCGACGCGCAAAGAAGGAATACTCCGGCCGGCCCTCGACAATCTCCTCCTTCAGATTAATCTCCAGATAGAACCTTTTCTTCTTCTTCACTCAGTCCTCACAGGATAAAGGACAGCACCAAGATACCAAGAACACCAGGAATCGATTTCTTGGTGTTCTTGGTGTCTTGGTGGTGTCGTTTCGTCGGCGAATCGAGCAGCGGTGCCCGACGAGAGATTTCCCATGCCATTAGACCGTACAACGGGAGGTATTCCACCAGCAGCACCCACGCTGGTTCGTACACGGGACGATAAGCATACGCCAGATAAGAAAGGAAGCACGCGCCGGTCCAGTATGTCATGAAAGCATAGGGAAAAAAGGGAAGAGCAAGGGCCGCCCAGCATATGTACCAGGGATGAACTGTGGTTGCGAGCAAGAGGTCCGCGGTCATTATCCAGAAGCCCGCGTGCAGCAAGTCGCGGACGTTGCGCAGAGGAAACTTCCACGCGACTAGAATGGTGGCGATGAGCAGAAGCGCCGCCAGATGGGGCCCGGTTGTCTGATCCCATTGCTCGTGGAATACCACGCGCCCCAAATACCGAAGCAGATAGTGAATGCTTGCGTTGAATTCGAACAGGCGGAAGTAAGAGCCGAGCGAAATCAGATACTTAAATCCGGATGGGAGGTTGAAGTACGGGTATGTCAGAACCGCTCCGGCAGCGAACCCTGCCACGACGGCTTTCCAATGCATCCTGCGCAGATAGAGCGGGAGCCACAGCGCCGGATGCAGCTTCGACAATACTGCCCCGGCGTAACTCACCATCGCCCAGGCATTTTTCGATCGGCAGAGAAAGTAAATCGAGAGAAGGATAAGGAACATCATCACGCTGTCGGAATGCCCGGAGTGGGAAAACTCAAAAACAAAAAAAGGATTCCAGGCTATCAGGAAGAGGCTTCGGAGGTTTTGTCCAAAAAGGGTGAGGAGCCTCCACGACACCAGCAGCGCAGCAAATTCGAAAAAGCTGAAGACGGCCTTCATCGCGGTGACGTTGTCTTTGAAGATGGTGTAGCACGCGCGAAACAGGATTTGCGATAGAGGCGGATAGGATGTGACGTGTGACTTAGAGTTGAGCATCGGATAAAGCTTCGCGTCCCGGATCCCTTCGAGTTCGGGAGCATCCGGCGCATACCGGAACGGATCGATTCCGGCGGAAGCTACGCGCGCATCCCAGAGATAGCGATAAACGTCCTCACTTTGGTAAGGTTGCGCCGGGAGCAAGGTCAGTCTGAAAAGCAACCCGAAGCCGACAATCAGGATTGCTGTCCGCCGGCTTATAACAGCGAGCCGGAAGAAGCTCCAGATGCAAAGCGCGAACGCGGCCGCCATCAGCCCGAGAAATGCCTCAGTGTGTTCTCGCAAGGGACCCAGCGCACAGGTGGCAATCCAGATGAGTTCCTGCGCGAGGCCCAGAAGACAAATCGGGGCTAATTGCTTGAGCATTCAGACAATATATCCCAAACCACACCACAGAGTCACAGAGATCGCAACGCGGCCGGCGGAAGTCGTATCTGCAAGATTCAATTTTCCGATGCTGTGGACACCTGTTTGCCCGTTCTCTCTTCTCCTTCCATTTTTCGCTATCGTGTTGCGAAGCGGGGGACGCGCTGGGCAGGCGAGCTTTCGCTTTTAGTGGCGTGCTTCCCTGAAGGGGCAAGGGTTTGACAGAGGTGAGGGAGTACCCGTGCGCCAGCCGTACACTCTTGCCTTCAAGTGCAAAGACCCGGCGCGCCGTGCCCAGGTGCCCCTGTTGGCTTCCGGCGAATTTCTTACTTTTTATTCGAGCCGTGGGTGGCGTCCTCTAAATACCACGTCTGGAATTGCATCCGCGCCTTTCGCTTAAGCGGTCTCGTTCCTGGAGTCGCCTTTTCTTTGAGTCCTATATGTCCCTGCGGTTTGCTTTTGCGACCGTCAGGCCTCGCCGTGCTCTGTGTCTCTGCGGTGCCGCTTAACGCTAATTGATTGAGGAAAAAGGGGGAAAACTCCTTGACGATGCATGAATTGCTATGATAGTTTTTGCGCTCCTCGATGATTAGCCCGACAGGGAGGAACTCATTGGGGAACGGGCCCAAGTGCTGCCCGTCTTTTCTTATGATTAGTCTGGACAGTTCCATTATTCCGGCGATCCTAATCTTTCTGACGCTCGTCGTGGCTCTTAATAAGCTTCTCTTTCAGCCTCTGCTTCGCGTGCAGGCGGAACGAGAGAGCAGGACGACGGGGCTTATGGCCCAAACCCGCAAGAGGCTCGATCACCATCTGGAATTATTCAATCAGTATCAGACAGCGATCAAGAGCTGCCGCATGGAAGGCTATCGGCGGCAGGAGCAGGTTCGCGCCGAGGCTCTGAAGAGGCGAGCCGAAACCCTGGCACAGGCAAGGATGAACGCCGAGAAACTGACGCAGGAATCCCGCGATTCCATCCAGGCTCAGGTGCAGGCTGCAAAAGCGAAGCTGGACTCCGATGCTCGGGAGATCGCCGGCGGCATCGCTGCCAGCATTCTTCGCGGGACGGCCTGAATTCCTGATTCCTCGTTGTCTCGAGGGCTCCCACCGTTCGGTAACGGGTACCTTCGAGTTGTTCCGCAGAGAATTGACATGAAAGCTCACATGTTTCGCCTTCTCGTTCTTGCCCTACTCCTGCTGGGCGAAGCAGTCCTGCTCCCCGGGGTGGCATTAGCCGCGGAAGAAGGAGACAAGTGGGGAATCTGGATGCCACTCGGGCGCTTGTTCAACTTGGCGTTGGTGGTCGGCATCCTCGTATGGGTGGCGCGCAAGCCTCTGCAAAACTTCTATGCGAACCGTACACAGACGATTCGCGAGCAGCTCGCCGAAGCGCAAGCTGCGCGGAAGGAGGCCGAAGCGAAGCTGGCCGAGATAGAAGCGCGCATGAGTCGGCTTGACGACGATTTGAGGGAGATCAAGGAGCAGGCTGAAAAGGAAGCCCAGGAGGAATACCAACGCCTCTTGTCGGTTGCGGAGCGGGATGCCGGGAAGATCATCGAGCGCGCACGTCAGGAGATCGAGGGTATGACGCGCTCGGCTCAGCTCGATCTGAAAGCCCGCGTTGCGGAACTTTCCGTCCAGCTTGCCGAAGAGAAGATCCGCCGGGAGATCACCGATGAGGATCGCGGCCGCCTGTTCACCAGCTTTGTGACTAAGCTGGGAGGGGAGTGATGATATCTGCGGCAGTTCTTGGGCGCTACGCTCGATCCCTTGCAGACGTCGCTCTCGAATTGCACGATGAAGAGAGTGTCAGCCGTGATTTGGCTGTGTATCAGGAGGTTTTCCAGGCCGTTCCCGAACTGCTGGAGGCTTTTGACAGCCCTGCTGTGCCGCGAGATGCGAAGGAAAAGGTCCTTTCGGCGTTGCTGGACCGCTATCCCGTCCGAAAGGTAACTGAGAACTTCCTGCGCGTCCTCCTGCAGCACAATCGCATCCGCTATTTCGGCCAAATCTATGAAAGCTATGTCAAAACCGTCAACGAGCGCAAAGGGATCGAAACCGCGAGGGTGACGGCCGCAACGCCGCTTTCGGAACGCGAGTTGGCAAGCCTGCGGGAAAGCCTCTCCAAGGTGACAGGAAAGATCATCATGCTGGACGTCCAAATGGATTCCAGCCTTCTGGGTGGTGTCGTGGTACAAGTCGGAAGTACGGTGTACGACGGAACCATCCGCAGGCAGCTTTCTGAAATGAGACGGCACCTGGCGGGGAGTTAAGCGGCTGCGATGAGAAATCCCGCAACCCGGGCAGTTCGTATTAAACCCCAAGGCGGGGAGATGAGAAGGAAGAGAACATGCAGATCAGAGCCGACGAGATAAGCAAAATCCTGAGGGAACAGATCAAAGACTTCCAGTCCGGCGTGGTCGTGAGCGAAATTGGCACCGTCATTTCAGTCGGAGACGGTATTGCCCGCATCCACGGCCTGGACAACGTCATGGCGGGTGAGTTGCTCGAGTTTCCTCACGGTGTTAAAGGGATCGCCCTCAACCTGGAAGAAGACAACGTCGGGACCGTGCTTTTCGGCGAGTATACCCTCGTTGGCGAAGGCGATATTGTTCAGCGCACCAAACGCATCATGTCCGTGCCAGTGGGGACGGCGCTCGTCGGCCGCGTTGTGAATGCCCTGGGAGAACCGCTGGACGGCCGCGGAGCGATCAATACCACGGAGTATTCGCAAATCGAGCGCATTGCTCCCGGTGTCGTGGACCGGCTGCCCGTGAAGGAGCCTTTGCAGACGGGCCTGAAGGCGATCGACTCGATGATTCCCATCGGCCGCGGGCAGCGAGAGCTGATCATCGGAGATCGACAGACCGGAAAGACGGCCATTGCCATCGACACGATCATTAACCAGAAAAACACCGATGTAATCTGCATCTACGTGGCAATCGGCCAGAAGCGCTCCACGGTCGCACAGGTGGTCAAGACCCTCACCGATTACGAGGCCATGGACAAAACCATCGTGGTGTCGGCCTCGGCCTCCGACCCCGCGACCATGCAGTACATCGCCCCGTATTGCGGCTGCGCCATGGGCGAATACTTCCGCGATCGCGGCCAGCACGCTTTGGTGATCTACGACGACCTTTCGAAGCATGCGGCGGCCTATCGCGAGATCTCGCTGCTTCTGCGGCGGCCGCCGGGGCGCGAAGCTTTCCCCGGCGACGTGTTCTACCTCCACTCGCGTCTGCTCGAACGGGCGGCCAAGCTGAACGCCCCAAAGGGCGGCGGCTCGCTAACCGCTCTTCCTATCATCGAAACACAGGCCGGCGATATCTCCGGGTATATCCCCACAAACGTCATCTCGATTACGGATGGCCAGATCTTCCTGGAGTCCGACTTATTCCATGCGGGCATCCGGCCGGCCATCCATGTCGGCAACTCCGTCAGCCGCGTTGGAGGAAACGCTCAGATCAAGGCGATGAAGCAAATTGCGGGCACACTGCGATTGGAGCTGGCTCAATATCGCGAACTGGCTGCATTCGCCCAGTTTGGATCCGAGCTCGACAAGGCAACGCAGGCGCAACTGGCGCGCGGCGAACGCCTTACCGAAATTCTAAAGCAGGACCAATACCAGCCGCTGGACGTGGTCAAGCAGGTTGTTTCCATTTTTGCAGGAACTCAGGGATTCACGGACGATCTACGGGTGGGCGAGATCAAGTCGTTCCTTCGGGAGTTGTTGCTGTTTATGGATACCGCCAAGAGCTCCCTTATCAAGCGGGTTGGCACCGAAAGGGCCTTAAACGATGAGCTACGGAACGAACTCCTTTCGGCACTGAAGGAGTTCAAAGAAAAGTACAAGGCCGAAAGAGCCGCGGCATAGGGAGCGGCAAAAAGCGATATGGCAAACGTTCGCGACATACGGCGGCGCATTCGCAGCGCCAAGAGCATTCAACAAATCACTCGAGCCATGAAGTTCGTTTCGGCGGCGCGGCTGCGCAAGGCTCAGGAAAGAGTGATTGCGGCGCGTCCCTATGCGCGGCAGATGCTGGCCGTTCTGAACAGCGTCGCCACGCGCGTTCCAGAGCGGACGCACCCCCTTCTCGCCCGCCGGGGCGACGACAAGATCGAGCTAATGTTGATCACCGCGGACAGGGGCCTGTGCGGAGCGTATAACACCAATCTGATTCGGAAGGCCATGGAGTTTCTGGCCGAACGTGCCGACAACAAAGTCGAGCTGAATATCCTGGGGAAACGTGGCAGGGACTTTTTCCGGCGCAGGACTTTCGCCATCAGGCATGAGGCAATCAACGTGCTGCAAAAGCCTTCCTTCGCCGATGCCGCCGCCATCGCGAAGGATCTGATCGAAGAGTTCGAACGGGGCGAAAAAGATCAGGTCTGGATCGTCTATAACGAGTTCAAATCCGTTGTGCAGCAGCGCGTTATTATTGAGCCGTTGCTGCCCATCCAGCGGCTGGAGCATCCGGATGAGGCGAGCCGCCTCGAGTACCTCTACGACGAGCCCCCAAAGAAGATTTTCGATCACCTGCTTCCCCGGCACGTCGAAGCCCAGGTTTTCCGAGCCTTGCTCGAGGCGGCCGCGGCCGAGCAGGGAGCGCGTATGACCGCGATGGAAGCGGCGACGAACAATGCATCCGAGATGATCGAAAACCTTACTCTGTATGCGAACAAGGTTCGCCAGGCCGGCATTACGAAAGAACTGATTGAGGTTGTGAGCGGCGCCTCCTCCGCCGGCCGTTAAAAATTGCGAATTGCGGATTGTGAATTACGGATTAATGAGACCTAAAACCCGCAATCCGCAATCCGCAATAGCGGTCCCAGTTGTAAAGGAGATTCATGATGGACAAGATTGGGAAGGTAGTTCAAATCATCGGTCCGGTGGTGGACTGTGAATTCGAAGAGAAGCATCTTCCTCCGATTTACAACTGTGTGATTATTGAGGGGGATTCCGCTGGAGGCCACCTCCACGTCAGCACCGAGGTTCAGCAGCATCTTGGCGAGAACCGCGTCCGCTGCGTCAGCATGCAGCCTACAGAAGGCATGGTGCGGGGCATGCAGGCGATCGACACGGGCGGACCGATCAAGGTCCCTGTTGGGCGCGAAACTCTGGGCCGCGTGATAAACGTGATCGGGAAGCCTGTCGATGAGATGGGCGAGATACATGCCACCAAGTTCTACCCGATTCATCGTCCTGCGCCCACATTTGATGAGCAGAGCACGGAAACCAAAATGCTCGAGACGGGCATCAAAGTCATCGATCTCCTCGAGCCCTACGTCTTGGGCGGCAAGATCGGTCTGTTCGGTGGTGCAGGCGTGGGTAAGACCGTCATCATTATGGAGATGATCCATCGGGTTGCGACCCATCACGGCGGCTTCTCCGTGTTTGCGGGCGTGGGTGAGCGTACGCGCGAAGGCAACGATCTCTGGCTGGAGATGAAGGAATCCGGTGTGATCGAGAAGGCCGCACTGATTTACGGCCAAATGACCGAGCCCCCCGGGGCCCGGCTTCGAGTAGGTCTGACGGGGCTTACCGTCGCAGAATATTTCCGTGACGAGGAGCATCAGGACGTCCTGCTCTTCATCGATAACATATTCCGCTTCACCCAGGCGGGCTCCGAAGTGTCCGCCCTGCTGGGCCGCATGCCTTCGGCGGTGGGATACCAGCCCAACCTCGCCACCGAAATGGGAGAGCTTCAGGAGCGGATCACGTCAACCAAACATGGTTCGATCACGTCCATCCAGGCGATTTACGTGCCTGCTGATGATTATACCGATCCAGCTCCGGCAACTACTTTCGCGCACCTCGACGCCACGACCAACCTGGAACGCAAGATCGTGGAGCTCGGCATCTATCCCGCCGTGGACCCGCTTGCGTCCACCTCACGTATTCTAGATCCACGCATCATCGGCGAAGACCATTACAGGGTGGCTCGGGAGGTCAAGCGAATCCTGCAGCGCTACAAGGATCTGCAGGACATCATCGCTATCCTGGGCATCGACGAACTGAGCGAAGAGGACAAGCTGGTCGTGAGCCGGGCGAGAAAGATCCAGAAGTTCCTATCCCAGCCCTTCTTCGTTGCGGAGCAGTTTACCGGCATCCCGGGCAAGTATCTCTCCGTGAAAGAAAGCGTCGAGAGCTTTCGGGGAATCTGCGAAGGCAAGTATGATGATATTCCCGAGCAGGCTTTCTATATGGTCGGCGGGATTGACGAAGTCCTGGAAAATGCGAAGCGGCTTGCCGCTGCCTGATCGCAGGAGCATGAAACCATGGCGCTGCCGGAACACATTCATCTGGAAATAGTGACTCCCGAAAAGCAGCTCTTCAGCGGCTCTGTAGATTCGGTTACGCTGCCGTCCAGCACCGGCTACCTCGGGATCCTGCCGGGTCATGCTCCACTCCTGGCTGAACTTGGCATCGGGGACATCAGCTATACGATTGGTGACCGCACGGAAGAACTGTCCTGCTCCTGGGGATTTGTCGAGGTGTTGCCGGACCGGGTGATCATCCTGGCCCAGACTGCGGAGGCAGCGTCCGAGATTGACATTAACCGTGCCGAACAAGCGAAGACACGGGCAGAGAAGAGACTGGCTTCAAAGGATCCCAGCCTCGACTACGCCAGAGCACAGCTCGCTCTGCTGCGGGCCATCTCACGTCTGGATGCCGCCCGCCGCTACCAGCACAAAACCCCCAGAAAGGCAGTAACATTGAACCATAGAGATCTCAAAAATCTCAAAGAATGAAATTGTTCAATGTTTTTGGGCCTTCGTGGTGCGATTTTCTTCTATCTATGGCTGGGAAGTGGAGCGCTTGAGAAGAGCTACGCCGAGCAGGCCGCCAAGAATCCCGAAGATCAGAGAGAAGGCCAGCTGGCTGATAATCTTTATCAGTAGGATGAACCCGACGATGTTCGCGAAGCTCGAGAGCAATCCTTCCAACAGGGGCCGGACGGTACTCGGTATCTCAGTGAGGTTGGGCACGAGCCGCCCCGTGATCCCGCCTACCAGATTCCCAATGAACAAAACGAGAGGGATGACGATCACGGCGTAGATACCTGTTCCGATGAGTCCGGACATTGCACCCAAGACAATACCTTCGTTGTTAGTAAGCGCCGGCGGGGGATCGGAGCTGCGATAGACTGCTACAGCGACAATCGCTCCTATGAGAGGGATGATACAGCAGGCCCTTAAGTAAGGGGACGAAGGGGGCCAGGCCTGTTATCAACCCCCCGACAAGAATTGCCTTCCACTTGCCTTCAAGATTCACAGGACCCCCGCCGAGGGTTACAGGAATTCCCTAGGGTGTCTTGGTTTTTTCCTCTGCGAGCTCCTTATCAGCCTTCTGGTAGACCTTATCGATTCCTATAAGGGTGTTGTTATGAAGGCTCTTGTAGAGCTTCTCGAGATGCTCCTTCGCCTGCGCTGCGAATTCTCCCTTCAGTCTCTCTGCCTTGGCGAAGGATAGGATGGCTTCTTCGATCTTGCCTTCTTTCCACTGACACAATCCAATGTAGTAGTAGGCCGGCGCAAATCTCTCGACCTTCAGAGCGTCGCGAAGGGACTTGACGGCATCGGCCCACTTCTCTTTTTCGTAATAATTTAGGCCGATCGTCCAGTGGCAGATGCGGCGCACGGCTGTGGTGTCTTCCTTCCACTTGGCGTCTGGAGTTGAGTCGGGTTTCTTGGCCACTTCTAGCGACTTCAGAGCCAGTTGCGCATATTCTGCTCCCTTGTCGAGCTTCTTTTCTTTCTGGTACTTTTCTACGAACACCAGTCGAAGCCCAAAATCACCTGCGAACTCGGGATATGCGAAAAGCTTCTCGGTCCACTCGAGATACTTGGGTTCATTTTCCAGCTTCTTGTAGGACCGGGAAATGAAGTATGCATAGCCGGCCGTAGGCTTTTGCGCGTATATCTTCTCACCATACTGGATGAACTTCTGATCGTGCCCGAGATGTTGAGCTGCATCGGCAATGTAGACGATGGTTTGAAGGTCATCGGGGTGAGTCTTCAGCCACTGCTCGGCCAGAGGCTCCAGCTTGTCCCATTTCTGGTTCTTCGAGTAGTCGTAGGCCAGCGCCTGATAAGCTTGGTCGATATAGGACATCAGCTTCGATTGAGGATACTTTTCCATAAAGGCGAAAAGCATCGTCGCACGCTTGTCCAGGTCAGGTTCCTTCGTCGCCTTTTCATAGGCGTCATATTCTTCTTCGGTGTACGGTTCCTGTTCCTGCTGCACCTGCTGGGCCGGTGGCTTTTGCGGCTTGGGTTTCGCCTGGTCCTGGCTCTTGGCAGCTCCAGGGAAAAGCACGAGGGCGCCCGCTACAAGAGAAAGGAAGATCGTCATGTATTTGCGCTTCATGGATCTGGTTCCCCTTTCTATCTTCGGCAATGCGCGGCATTTTAAGGGATTGCCGAAATTCAAATCAACTAATTAATTCCGGTCCGGAAGCGGTGCAGAGGCGGGCCAAGCGGCTTCGTGACTGCGGTGGCTGGGCTCGCCCACGCGCTTCACTGAGGGTCTCCTGTTTCGCCCTCTTGCTCTAAGTGATGGAAATACCGCCCGGAAGTTTCGGGCTGTATGATTGGACTCCGTTGGCCGCCGATGTGTTCCCGTCGTCAAGCCGGCTGCGCAGCTGCCTTGCCGATTGTTCACCAGAGTCAAAACAGCGCGAGAACTTCCGAGGCATGTCCCTCCGGTTTTACCTTCGCGAATGCTTTCTTGATTATTCCGTCTTTGCCGATCACGTAAGTAACACGATCGACCAGCTTGGCAATCAGGAGGTTCGTTACCTTTACGTCATACAGCCGGCAAAGCTTCCCATCTGGATCAACCAGAAGATCGAAAGAGAGCTTCTCGTTGTCCCGGAACCTTCGATGAGAGGAATCCGAATCGAGGCTCACTCCGAAAACCGCAACGTTTTTCTCGTTGAACTTCTGGTGCAGGTCGCGGAACCCGCGAGCCTCAATGGTTCAGCCCGGCGTGCTGTCCTTGGGGAAGAAATAGAGGATGACGTATTTCTTCCCGATGAAGTCGTCCAGGCGAACTTCCGCACCGTCCTGGTTGCGCGCCACAAAGCGGGGCGCGGCGGTCCCGGCCGTAAGCATATCTGTTCCTCCAACGGGTCGTATCTGCAGGATTCAATTTGTCTGGCGGGAATGCCGCCGGAAGCCGTGAAACGCCTACATGGCAAAATTGAATTTTGCGGATACGACCCCACTGACAGGCACAACGGTACCACCATTTTGCGCATTGTGCTACCATGCAATCTCTTGGTTGCGAGTCTGTCTTGCATGATTGACCGCCGGTTGCCTGGCTCATGGTAAAGCACAGATCCGCATTGTGGCGGGGCTTCTCGTGAGCCGGACCAGGTTCCACAAGGAGGGGATTATCATGTCGACCAACGCAGAGATACTCGAGGAGCAGGTGCCCAGCACTGCGAAGATAAAGGGTTTCGAACCTAAGTTCATGAAGATCGGGGTGCTCACCGCGGCAGTGCAAGAGCTGACCCCGCGCGAAATACGGGATCCCGATCCCGATCGTGCCGTCGAGGACTGGCTGGAGTATGCCCGCGATCTGGGTGCGGATTACATCGAGCTTTCCTCCGCACTGCATCCAACGGAGACCGATATTCCGGCCGAGGCCATGCTGGATCCGGTGGCCAACACGCTCGACCTGCGGCAGCCGATGAATCCTTCGCGCGCCAACCGCATTCTGGCGGCCATGAAGAAATACAGCATCGGCTTATCGGACGTCGGCTATTTCGACAACCTGCTGCATAACAATCCGACCATTCGAAAAAAGAAGCACGACTTCATGCTGCGCGCTATGGATTCGGCGGTGATGCTTGGCGTCAACGCCGTCTGTGGGTTTATCGGCCGCAATCAAGTATTGGATATGGACCAGAACCTCGATGACTTCCGTGAAAGCTTCGTGCCGTTGCTCAGAGCGGCCAAAGACCGCGGTCTGGTCTTCCGCGTGGAGCAATGTCCTATGCCGGGATGGACGACGGGAGACAACATCCACAACAACATCGGCTACGTACCCGGCTTGTGGATTGCCCTGCATCAGATCGCAGAGAAAGCCAGCGTTGGCGACAACTTCAGAATCCATTACGATCCCTCGCACGCGATTCTCATGGGGCAGGATACGCGTTCGATTTTCCAGTATCTGAAGGATAGCGGCTACGCCTTCCTCATCGGCGGATTTCACGTCAAGGGGCAGGTTATCCATGCGAAAGGAATCGCCGCCTGGGGTTATGGCGGACAAACCGTGCAGCGCGGAGATCGCAAGAATGGAAAGCCGGCGGAAAATCCCGCGGATCAGGCCAAGTCCTGGCTGAAGCAGGTTGTGTTTTGTGAGCACGAGTTGCCCGGAACGGCAAAGCACGATCCCCTGGCGTATCTGCAGAATCGCACTGTGGATTGGCTTGACCATCAGCTCGCAGCCAGGGAACTTCTGGACATCAAGGTCGAGGATACCCACCTGGTTGTCGAGCATGAGTATCCGCCTGCTCGCATCCAGGACAAGAAACGTCTGTTTCCCGTGCTGCAGGGCTCTATCGGCTTCGTGCGCTTCATCGATCGGGCTGCGGCATGCATGTATGCGCTTCAGCACGAAGTCCTTGCGGCTCAGGGCATACCCGTCCAAGGAATCGGGCGGGAGGCCTATCGTTCTTGACTCTTAGGGCTCGCGCAAGAATTACTTGGCATTTTGCTGCTGGCCCCCAGGCCCGCTGGCGAGACGCGAGCGACGAGCTATACCCGAGGTGGTATGTGAGGAGCGAGCAACAAGGCCTGCGGGCCGCAGCCTGAAAGGGCGCGGCGGCGGGTGGGCATCTGCTTCGTTGCTGCTCCTCGACGATGTACACTGACATCGCCTGCGTCGCGGCGCCTCGCATCTGCCCACCCGGCGCTCGCGCCAAAATGCCAATTAATTCTTGCGCGAGCCCTTAGAGGCATAAGAACTGAAGTATGCGAAAAGCAGGCAGCAGACAGTAGGCAGTCGGCACTAAAAATCTCACTTGGAAATGGAAGTACCAATTGAAGACTGCCTGCTGCCTACTTTTTACTCAAATCTGGAGCTGTCCCGACATCTCGGCATATTGCTTTGGTTGCAGCGCCGCGGTGTGTAATTGATGGCTTCATTTCTAGGCAAGGAACGAAATGATTGAAGATAGGCGTTCTCTTTCACTGGGAGTTTTTCTGTTCCTTGTGCTGGTGCTGGCATTCTTTGCTCTGTCGGTTTTCCGGGTAGGTAGTGTTCCGGAAATAAACATTGCGCCTGCAATGTCGGTGATTGGTAAGCGCAGTCCCGTCAAGATAGAAGTGGTGGAGCCTCGGCGCGGATTGATCCGCGTCAAAGTGGAACTGATTCAAGGGGACAAATCCGAGGTTTTGGTGATCAGGACCTATTCCTCTCGTTCCTGGCTGAACGTTTGGGGTGCAAGGAATATCCGAGACACTATCTCTCTGGACGTGGGACGCGAGGCCGTACCAAGTCTGAAGGCAGGGACGGCTGTGATTCGGGTTACCGCCGACCGCGCAGGCACATGGCTGAGACATCCCGACCCGGTGGTACAGGAGGTGAGCCTGCCCGTTCGCCTCACGCCTCCCTCTCTGCAAACAACTTCCACTCAAGTATATGTTGCCCAGGGCGGTTGTGAGGTAGTGAGCTATCGCGTGGGAGAGTCCGCCGTGCGCGACGGTGTCCGTTCTGGAAGCTGGTGGTTTCCAGGATATCCTCTTCCAGGCGCAGGCAAGCAGGATCGGTTCGCCTTTTTCGCAGTTCCTTATGACATATCGGAACCCGACGTGAGGCTCATCACCGAAGACGGCGCAGGTAACGCAGCGGAGATGCCCTTCATCGACAAGTTCTTTCCGAAACCCCCTCACAGCGATACCATCGAAGTGACGGACGCGTTCATGGCGAAGGTTGTTCCGGAGATCCTCTCTCAGTCACAGGAAATCCAGGATCGAGGCAATCTCCTGCAAAACTACCTCGCAATCAACGGCGAGCTGAGAAAGAAAAACGGCGATTTACTCAAGGAACTGGCAGCCAAGTCAAAGCCGGAGTTTCTCTGGAACAAGCCTTTCGAGATGATGCCTAACGGCAAAGTGATGTCGGCATTCGCCGACCGCCGCACGTACCAATACAAGGGGCGCGTCATCGATCACCAGGATCATCTCGGATACGACCTCGCAGTGACGCGTCAGTCACCTGTGCCATCGGCCAACGACGGTGTTGTCGTCTCTGCCCAATTCTTCGGCATTTTCGGCAATGCGGTGCTCGTGGATCATGGCTATGGAATCATGAGCCTTTACGGTCACCTGTCATCGATATCCGTGAGCGCAGGACAAAAAGTCGTGCGCGGAGATATTCTGGGGAAGACCGGAGAGACAGGACTCGCCGGCGGCGATCACTTGCATTTCACTATTCTTCTTCAAGGATTACCGGTTAATCCGGTGGAATGGTGGGATGGCCACTGGATCCGGGACCGCATAGCCAAGAAGCTTGGCCCCTCTTTCCATTTCGGGGAATAGTGCACTGCGGCCCGGTCCGGGCCGGGTATTGATAGGGTTGGTTACCACCTGAGCAGCGGACGAACACGATCTCGATACTCGATGGCTTGCTCGAGCACCTGCCGGTACTCGACTATGTCCACGTCCCGCTCGCAGCAGAGAGTCTTGAGATTGCCATCTTCCCGGAAATTGCCGTCCCATGCCATCAGCTGCTCGTCTGTCCATTCTGGAGAGTACTGCTGCATCTTCTCGTCGTTCATCCAGTCGAAGTACGCGCGGAGGTTCCTGCCAGTCTCGTCCAGCGGCTCTTCGGACGGCTCCTGCTCGAAATTCCAGATCGGCTGTTCCATAGGCCTCCCCGAAAGAAGAGAAACCATACCAAAGCAAAAATCGGCGTCGGCACCGGCATCGAGTACTTCAGGACATATCCGAAAAACGAGGGACACTTGACCCCGGCGCGCTCTGCAATCGACTTTACCATAAAACTCGGAACATTTCCGATGCAGGTATTCGTCTAACCAACTGAGATTGCCTGCAGAAGCCTGCCGTGCTCGGCCAGAAAAATCTTGATATGCGCCGGGTTGCGGACAGTCGGCTGATGGTAAACAGCGACAGGTTTTGCATCGGCAGGCAAAACACCGCGAACCAGGGTTCCGCATTGACCCATGAGCATCGCTAAAAGGACCACACAATGACACAAAGGTCACCATGAAATCTCTGTGTTACTGTGTAGTCCTTTAACGATACTTTACATCATAAAGTACTTGACAATGTCTTGGGGAATGTGCGAGGATCACGCGCATTAGTGGAGGCTGTCACCTATGATGGAACCACCCAGCGTGGAGTCGGCTCGGGAAAACCTTCTCTACATTCGCAAAACCCTGGAAGCCGCCGGCCAATTCACGGCCGTGCCTGGAAAGTGCCTGATGGTTGCGGGATTCGTTGCCTTGGCCGGCGTGGTGTTCAATGTTCTTTATACCGGAGCCCCATGGAGCCTGGGCAAACACCAAGCGCTGGCGCTCGAGACTTGGGGAATCGTGCTCGGGATCTCGCTGGCCATTGTCTCTTACGGCATTTATCGAAAGACGCAGCAGACAAGGACGACGATCCAACCGCCCCTGGTCCGCAAGCTCCTCTGGAGCCTGTGCCCGGCGTTATTCGTGGGTGGCATCCTCACGGATCTGGCCGTGCGAGGTCACAACCTGGACTGGTTGCCTGCCATCTGGCTGGGCTGCTATGGGGCTGCGGTCACGAATGGAGGGCAGGTTTCGGTCGCCCCGGTTCGTTACATGGGAGTTTCCTTCTTGCTGGCGGCGGGGGGCGCCGCAATATCGCCCCCTGGGATGGGCCTGACCTGGCTGGCGGTTGGGTTCGGCTGGCTCCACCTTGTCTATGGCGCATACATCGCTTGGAGGCACAATGGATAAGAAACCAAAGGGGAATCGCCCCACGCCGAGCGAGCTGGATCCCTTGATTCACGAACGCTTGCGCCTTGGAATCCTCTCAGCCCTGGCCGTGCAGGAGACCCTCTCTTTCACCGAACTGCGGGATCTGCTTCAGACGACAGACGGCAATCTCAGCGTGCAGGCGCGCAGGCTGGAGACCGCCGGGTATGTCATCTGTGACAAGAAGTTCGAGGACCGGAAGCCCAAAAGCACCTATCGCTTGAGCGCCGCCGGACGTGCGGCGCTGGAGGAGTACTTGGAGACTCTATCCAGTTTCCTGCCGGATCTTGGCCGGGTGCGCAATGCACGCACCGCGCCGCTGCGCGCAAACATTAATCCTCTTCCGTCTCACAGCTGATTTTCGCGGCCTGCGAGGCGGAAGAGGTTTTTTTATGATCGTTTGCTTTATTACACAAAGAACTTTCCTAGAATAAAAGGTAAAGATGAATCCTGTAAAACATGTGGCCATCATCATGGATGGAAATGGGCGATGGGCCGAGATGCGGGGCATGCCGCGCTGGAGGGGGCATGAAGTGGGAGCCCAAGCGGTGCGGCGAGCAACTGAAGCCGCCTGTCGGCTGGAGATTGCCACTCTCACTCTGTTTGCCTTTTCCACCGAGAACTGGAAGCGCCCGGCGAAAGAGGTCAACATTCTCTTCAGTCTTTTCCGCCGCTACTTGCGTGAGGAGAGGGAATCTCTCATCGAGAACGAGATACGCCTCTCGGCCTTCGGGAGGCGCGATCGCTTATCGCTCGCCGTGAGGGAGGACCTCGCGGCAACCGAAGAAGCCTCGCGCCATGGAAAGAGGCTCCACCTGCGATTGGCCCTCGACTACGGAGCACGGTACGAAATCGTGGAGGCCTCACGCGCACTTGCGTGTCAGGTTGCCTGTGGAACGCTCCGACCCGAGCAAATCAATGAAGACCGGTTCCTCCAGGCAATGGTGCCTGAAGGTGTACCCGATCCTGATCTTCTAATCCGCACCGCCGGCGAACGCCGCCTTTCCAATTTCCTGCTCTGGGAGGCAGCCTATGCCGAGCTGTACTTCTGTCCAAAGCTCTGGCCCGATTTTGAGGAGACCGACTTGGAAGACGCCTTGGCCGACTATCATTCCCGGATCCGCAAGTTCGGAGGGTTGGCACGCGCGACCGGCACCATCGGTTGACGGAATTGACGATTTGCGATTCGTTATTCAGTCGTCAATAAACTGGTTCCGTTCTTCCCAAACTGTCCCCCTAAAGGATTATGGGGGCTGGAAGTTTGCGCATGGGGCTATGCATTTGACTCCAGTAAGGACCGCCTGAACGGTCCGGTCTGAGCCAGACGAGCCTTTGCGAATCTTCGCGCCTTTGCGGTGGGGTTATAAAAAGCTACCGCAAAGGCTCAAAGACGCCAAGAATCACCAAGGATTCCTTTCAGCCCAGGCTGGGATCGTAGCATCGGTAGTTACTGGAGTCATGTGCATACCCCCATTTGCGCATTCCAAGGCCTCACCAGCGCAAGCTGCCGCCGTCCACCACAAGCGTCTGACCTGTGATGAAGCTTGAGAGATCCGACGCAAGGAACAGCGCCGCACGACCCACTTCCTCGGGTTCACCCCATCGCTTCAGAGGAGCCTCCTGGGCCAGGGCCTGCTGCGTTTCCGGGGTCAGATTTTCGAACGTTGCTGGCGTTCTGATGTTTCCCAAAGCCAACGCGTTAGCCCGTATGTTGTAACTGCCGTACTCGCGAGCTACATCCTTCATGAGCCCTAGGATTCCGGCCTTGGCCACGGTGTAAGGTGTTCCCATGTAACCTTGGAGCGCCGGCGTCGAGGATATGTAAATGAGGCTTCCGTTTCGGCGCGCCATCATCAGCGGCAGAGCTTCGAATGTGCAGAAAACCGATCCCAAAGTATCGGTCCGGAACAGGTTTAAATACCAGGATTCCAGATTCTCCGGGGGTGTGGCGTGCAGCGGCGTATTCCACACCTCTGTCAGGAATGGATAGCCGGCGTTGCACACCAGAATATCCAGACGTTCCGAAGACCACCGCCTTACTTCCTCAAAGAGTTCGTGGACACTCGACTGCTGTGATACCTCACAGGATGCGCCCAGCGTCATTAATCCCGTTTTTTCGCCGATCTCCCTGGCCACCGCCTCGGCGTCCTGCAACTTTCTGGACGTTACTGCGACGTTGCATCCGTGCTCAGAGAGGGTGTTTGCGATAGTCCGTCCGATTCCCCTGCTGCCTCCCGTCACCAGTGCGAAATGCGCCTCCAGGATCTGGCCCGTTGTCATCTGCATCCTCCTCCGCTGAGAGAAATACCGGGATATATGGGCGACCGGCAGGTCGCGCTACCAGGCGCAGAAAGTCTAACATACCAGGAATCCCGAATCTGAAGACCTGAGCCCGATCGAGGAAAAGCAAAAGGAAGGCCGAAGCGGCGGTTGGACAATAACCTCCTCCGAAAGAAGTAGCCCAACCGCCCCTCGGGTGCTGCAAGGTCGTGTTGCTGACTCAGATGTCGCTATCGTTTCCCGGTTATAGAATCAACTGATAATCTGGATCTGCGAAAGCAAAAGCGTTCAACGCGACAGGGGCGAACCCTCCGCGTTCGTGATAGACTGGAGAGAAAGCGTGGCGCCGGTGACCCTATTATGGTCTTGGGCGCTGAGAATTTCCACAAATGACCTCATGGGAAACAGAGTTGACACTCGGATGTGGCGCAGACAGGAGGACATCAGATGAAGCTCGGACTATGCATTTTCCTGACTCACTATGCCGCATCGCCCGCGGACACGGCACGAGCGGCTGAGGAACTGGGATTCGAGTCGTTGTGGATGCCGGAGCATCCCTGCATTCCGGTAAACTACGATACTCCTTTTCCCGGAACGGCCGACGGAAAGGCACCCCGCCACTATTGGAGTTCCTACGATCCGTTTGTTGCGCTTTCCTTCGCCGCGTCAGCAACCCGCACGCTCAAGATAGGCACCGGCATATGCCTGATGGCGCAAAGGGACCCGATCATCACGGCCAAAGAAGTGGCCAGTCTGGACATGCTCTCAGGGGGGCGATTCCTCTTCGGTGTGGGAGGTGGATGGCTCAAAGAGGAAATGGAATTGATGGGTGCAATTTACCCGCGACGCTGGGCACAAGTGAAAGATCGCGTCATGGCAATGAAGATGATCTGGAGTGAGGCTGAAGCCGGATATCACGGCGAGTTTGCGCAATTTCCGCCTATCATGTCGGACCCCAAACCTGTTCAGAAACCGCATCCGCCCATCCATGTGGGTGGAAACCATCCCCACACCTACAAACGGGTCGGCGAGTGGGCGGACGGGTGGATTCCGTTGCGGTTGACACCCTCTGACGTTGTGGCAGCAAAAGAAAAAATCGTCGGCTACGCGAAGGCTGCGGGACGAAATCCCGACAGAATCGAGATCAGCGTTTTCGGACAGGAGCCAACTGCGGATCTGCTGAAAGAGTATGCCCAAAGTGGAGTGACACGATACGTTATCTTCGTTCAGTCTTACGAGCCGGGCGAAATGCAGCGGCAGCTTTCCGTTCTTGCCGGAAACCTAGGTATGTGAGCGCCGGGAAGGAGTTCTTACACCGCGGAGGCATAGAGAGCAAAGAGAAAATGAACTTTTGCGGCTCGGCGGCGTCCATAGATGGATTCGTCCTCGCCGACCAACTCCGGCAAGAGGAGAAGGAGAAAAATTCCGCGGGTATAATCCAAATGCGGGTAAACACGCCGGCTGATTTTCTGGAGCAAACCCTGATCTCCGAAGTTGCCTGCGATCACTTCGAGGCTGCGATGAAGTACGTGCGGGCCATGCCGGACGACGCAGCCAAGCTTGCGGCTTTTGCTCGCATTATCGAAGCTCTTCGCCAAAACATCTTTTAATACGGGGTCGGGGATTGGGGGTTGAGAACTTGCGGGGCGCCCCGGCCCAGTGGAAAATCCGTTCATTATGTTTGATTACAGAGCCGTGACCGGGAGGGGGATGACGCAGCATGAGGGCCAGACATCTCTCTTATCCAGGCTTTTCAGGGAAGATCACGGAGTTGGTTACTCTGTGGCCTCCCAGCCTCTATTGTAAAGGCGTTCAAGGCAGGCAACGAGGCGGGGGAGGGCATCTTCGATTACCTCGGCTTGCTGGACGAAGCTTAAGACCAGGTGGTGCGGTTCCATGTCGTAGAAGTAACCGGGATGCATCAGCAGATGCTCCTTGCCGAGCAACTCCATTGTGACTTGCTCCTCATCGAGGTTCCGGAGGCGCAGCGTGACATAGAAGCCCCCCTCTGGGGAAACGAAGTCACAGTGAGGAGTGTTTTTAAGGATCTCCTCCGCTTGCCTCCAGCGCTCGCGCACCTGCCCGCTGTACCGCGAGAGAAAGGGCATTCCGCCCTTCAGTAGATCCGGCACAGCGGCCTGGACCATCTCATTGACGGGCAGGAATGTATCGGAGATGAGTTCCAGCGCCTTCATGGCCTGCTCCACTCTGTTTGGACTTCCACTCACTCCCATCCAACCCAGCTTGATCCCGGGCAGAGCCAGCATCTTTGAAAACCCGTTGAGGGTGAAGACCAGCGGCGCGCCGCCAATCGCCGGCCGCGGCAGTACTCTGCTTTGGAAAAGAAACTCGCTGAAAACCTCGTCGCTGATAATGGCTAGATCGTGCCGTTGCGCCACCTCGGCCAATTCCCCGATCTCTTCCTCCGAGGCGACGTGCCCCGTGGGATTGTGGGGCGAGATGAGTACGAGCGCTCGGGTTTTGATTGAGATACAGGCATCCAGCCGTGCGAGGTCAATTGACCATCTCTCTCCTTCCCTGAGCGGATAGGACACCAGCTTCACTCCGCTCAGCGCGGCGATGTAATCGAAAAGGGGATAGGAGGGACGCGGGCAGAGTATTTCGTCTCCCTCGTCCGCCAGGAGCTTGAAGCAGTACCAGTAGGAGATGCTCGTTCCTGGGGTGAGCAAGATCTGTCCGGCTGGAATGGAGACTCCTCGCTCCTGATAGTAACCGGAGATGGCCTTGCGCGCGGGCATCTGGCCGAAGGAGTTCGGCCGATAGATCTGGCACTGGCGGGAGGCACGGACAAGCACGTCCTCCAGCAAGTCCTGAGGAAACACGATTCCGAACTCGGTGACGTTGCCGGAAATCAGATCGAATACACTGACTCCTTGAGACTTCAGTTCGTCACGGAGTCTGTAAAGAGGATTCGTTTCGCCGTGAAGGCGCGACGCGATGCGCGAGAACATGTGGCTAGGAGGGGCGGCTCATCCTATGAAAAAAGCGGGGCAGGCACCTTTCTGGAGCTAAAAATGACGAATGACGAATGACGGTTGAAGAATATAAATGACCGCTGAGGTATTCGTCAATCGTCATTCGTAATTCGTCATTCCTTGTCCCCGCCTGCAGTAGTGTGACCGTTCCCATTTTCATTCCCGGCGGTGAGCCGCAGGTTCACCGAAACCTGGTGCCCTCTTCACGACAATACTAGGCGTGACTTCCCGATCCTGCGATTCGGAGTTCGCGGCCGGCCGTTCCCCGGTGTGAGTCCGCCTGGTTTTTGTTTTCGTTGCTGGCAGGAGTTTCATTCGTCTGGCCGGATCTGCGGTTGGGTTTGTGCTTCCTCCCGAGCTTGCTGGTGAGCTCAGTTGCTCCCCAGGTGCCTCTGGCTTCGACGCAGAGTCGACTCCCCCTGTTACTTCTTCCAGTAGTCGTAATTGATCTGGATGAAGCTCTTCCACTTTTCCGGAACCTCCTCCTCGGGGAAGATAGCCGCAACCGGGCAGGCGGGCTCACAAGCGCCGCAGTCAATGCACTCGTCGGGGTTGATGTAGAGCTGCACGGCTTCAGCGAATTCCGCCTCGTCCTTTCGCGGATGGATGCAGTCTACGGGACACACATCCACGCACGCGGTATCTTTCGTGTTGATACAAGGTTCGACGATGATATACGTCATATTCTCTCCTCGAGTAATTCCTCTTTAACCAGAGGAAGTACAGTAATCGTAGACAAGGTAAGAAGTATTGCGAAATCCTGCGAACCTGTCCAGCATTTGGTTGCTTGGTCCGTGATTGCGCGGCGCCCCACCCACGACGGCCAAGCTTGCATTTTGATACCTTAAACCTGCGCGTTTGTCGATAAGAAGTTTATTTCCGCTTCAAAACACTACATGACAGGGACACAGCGACGGCAGCGTAGTGCTAGTGCGCAGCCCAACAAACGGTTTAGATCAGTCACTGACCACTGGCCACTGATCACTGACCAGTGACCAGTTGTCTTCGTGGTGTGATTCTCGCATTCAGCTTGTGAGGTTGGCCGCTTCGCATTATGCTTGCGGCGTTCGAGCCGTGAACAACTAGCTGCGGGAGGAGAGTAATGGAAGAAAAAGGTACAAAGATGACTGCTGTAGTGGCCTTGATGGCTGTGTTCAGCCTGGCCATATGCTTCATCATCGTCGGGGCAATCTCGGAGGAAATGAAAAAGGGCCTCGGAATCGATAATGCTCAGGTTGGAAGCTTGGTTTTAGCACTGTTTCTTACCAGCATGATTGTGCAACTTCTAATCGGACCATTGGTAGACAAGTTCGGCCATAAGCCGCTGGCTATTCTGGGCTTCCTGGTTGCGAGTGCGGGAATGTTCCTGTTGGCGTTCTCCCCGACTTTCAGCCTGGCGTTCTTCGCCTGTATCCTGCTTGGGGTCGGCGCCATGTGCTTGAACACGGTCGGCAACACCTTGATTCCGGTCGTTTTGTTCAAGGGCAAGGATCCGGCGCGTGCGAGCAACTTCGGAAACGCTTTCTTTGGGTTGGGATACGTTCTCACACCTCTACTATTCTCGCTGTTCGCAACTTTGGCGTTGGGCTATAAGACGGGGGTCTCGATCATCGGGGCGGTTCTCTTGATTTTCCTGCTAATTGCATTAGGCACCCGGTTTCCACAAGTATCCACCGGATTCCAGTTCTCAATGGCGTTTAGGTTATTGGGTAAGGCGGCGGTGCTGATAGCGGCGATGGCCCTGTTCTGTTACGTCGCGCTCGAAATCAGCATGGGCACCTGGATAAAGCCCTACATGACCGAAATGCTCGGCGGAGCCAAGAATCCCAATGCAGTGGCGAACGCAGGATTGGTGCTGAGTTTCTTCGGCGTTGCCATGATGATCGGACGGTTCGTGACCTCCTCGATCAAGAACCTGACATCGATTGGAACCAAGGTGATCGCGGCGGTCTCTCTTGTCTCGATCGTTGCGATCCTGCTCATGATTCTGACCAACAGCGCTGTTTTTGCTATCGTCGCTGTGATACTCACGGGTCTCGTATTCGCGCCCATCTTTCCAACCATCGTCGGAGTCACATTCGCAAAGTTCGAGCCCAGCCTGTACGGCAGCATCTTCGGCATAATCTTCGCGGTGGGTCTGTTGGGCGGAACGTTTGTGCCGAAGTTCATCGGCAGCCTGAGTGCCGGCGCCACGGTCCAGGAGAGCCTCTATATCGCAGTCGCGATGGCAGCCATTCTGTTTGTTATTGCGCTTTTCATCGGCAGGGTAGGAAAGCCGGCGCAGCAAAAATGAAATGACGAATTTCGAATGACGAATGACAAATGGATCAGTAAGGGAATGCCTCCGTCATTCGTCATTCCCAGAGTGAATGTCAACCTGAAGGACGTTTCAGTGTCTCCGTGGTTACTCCTTAGCAGGAGTCACGAGTGATTTGAGAAGGGCCTGCTTGCGGCTTTCCGCTTCCTCCGAAAACCACTGTTCAATGAAATCACCCAGGGCCCGCTTGTTGTCTCGGGTCGCCGAGTGATCGGTTAGTTCGCGGAGTGAATGCTTGATGGCGGCGTATGTGGTGTGGGGCTTTGGTGCCAGGGCGCTGCAGCGCAAAGCGGCAGTTTCCAGAACCGCCTCTGGTTCGGCAAGAGAATGAGCCAGACCGATTTCCAGGGCGCGCCGGCGTGATCGGATCGCCGAAGAGTAGATCTCGCGAGCGTGATTAGGCCCCGCCGCACTGATTGCCATCCGGATGATTCCTGGCGGCAATACTATCCCGAGGTTGATCTCGTTGAGGGCAAAGCCGAAGTCCCCTTTGGCCAGTATTCGGAAGTCGCAGGAGAGGGCGAGAATGGCACCGCCGGCATAGGCATGGCCGGAGACTGCCGCTACGGTCGGTTTGGGAAGGAGAAGCGCGATATCGACACAATTGACGATTGACGATTGAGTGAGCCAGGCAACCTCATAAAAATCGTCAATCGTAAGTCGTATGTGCCGATTCTCCTCATTCGTTTCCTCCTGCAGTGCTTGTTCCTGATCCCCGATCCCTGACCCCAACCCGGACGCCATTATTTCCCCCGCATTTATGAAGAGAATAATTGCGAAAAAGTCGCTGCTCGCATTTTCCTTGAGATGCCTTGCCCACGATCTGATATAAGTACCGCCGCACTCCTGTGGAGTGTACAAGGGATTGGTGCAAAGTATTATGGATAGCCAGATTCTACTCATCGTCATTGTTATCATCGTGGCCCTCATATTCGACTTTTTAAATGGCTTCCACGACGCCGCAAACTCTATCGCCACAGTGGTTTCCACCCATGTTTTGTCTCCACGCGCTGCGGTGCTGCTGGCGGCGGTCTGCAACTTTTCGGCCGCGTTTTTTCTGGAAACCAAGGTTGCGAAAACTATTGGAGAAGAAATTGTTCATCCTCAGTATCTCGATCCCTACATGGTCATGTTCGGACTGCTCGGTGCGATAATCTGGGATCTTGTAACTTGGTTGTTTGGACTCCCGACAAGTTCCTCACATGCGCTTGTGGGCGGATTCGCGGGCGCTGCGGTGGCAAAATCCGGTCTGGTTGCTCTGCAAGTGGCCGGAATCGTGAAGGTCGTCCCGTACATCGTAATTGCGCCGATTGTGGGCCTGGTTCTCGGCCGCATGATGATGATGCTGATGTACCTGATCTTTCGCAACGCCTCTCCCCGCAAAGTGGATCACTTCTTTCGTCGTGGGCAGCTCGTATCCGCCTCGATCTTCAGCTTCAGCCATGGCATGAACGACGCGCAGAAAACCATGGGGATCATCCTGGCACTCCTCATATCAGCGAATCTTGCTCCGGCTGCCACTCCCGGTGCCAAGGCGCACCTGCCGCTGTGGGTGATCTTCTCCTGCAATTTTGCGATCGGGTTGGGTACGTATTTCGGCGGCTGGAGGATCGTCAAGACGCTCGGGATGCGGCTGACGAAGCTGCAGCCGGTTGGCGGGTTTTGCGCCGAGACTGGAGGAGGAGTGACAATCGTTTTCCTCTCACTCCTCGGAATACCGCTGAGCACTACACACACGATCACGGGCGCGATTGTCGGGGCCGGATCGGTGCAGCGCCGTTCGGCGGTGCGCTGGGGCATTGCCCGCAATATCGTCTGGGCCTGGATTCTTACCATCCCCTGCTCCGCTCTTTTCGGGGCGATTTTTGAGTTCACCATTCGCCCACTTGTGTCCAAGTAGGCTCCTCTCTTCTTTCTTGCTTTTCGGATTGACTTTTGGAAAGAGAGACATTCTCATGCGCAATAACTGACGCCTCGGCACGGAACGCCTGCGCCGCAGGATGAGGGGACCGATGTGGCTGAGTGAAGCTACCGCGATTCAAAGAAGAGCGCTTCTGGCGGCCTCGCTCGGGTGGATGCTCGACAGCATGGATATTCTTCTCTACTCCATGGTTCTGACCCACTTGATGCGGGATCTGGAGATGAAGGAAGGCACCGCGGGCTTTATGGCGTCACTGACGCTGATCTCTTCGGCCGTCGGTGGAATCCTCTTCGGCATCCTCGCGGATCGCATCGGGCGCTCGCGCTCACTGATGGCCAGCATCCTTGTCTACTCGATCTTCACGGCTGCCTGCGGGTTTTCTCAAAGCATAGTTCAACTCGGGCTCTTTCGCGTTCTCCTCGGCCTGGGGATGGGAGGGGAATGGGCTTGCGGCGCGGCGCTGGTCGCCGAGACCTGGCCCTCCCAGCACAGGGGAAAGGCGCTCGGGGTGATGCAGAGCTCGTGGGCGATCGGTTACGGTCTCGCCGCCGCCCTGACTGCGCTGGTCCTGCCGCGCCTCGGATGGCGCGCGGTCTTTTTTGCAGGGATTGTTCCCGCACTCGTCACTCTCTGGATCCAAAAATATGTTCCCGAGCCTGAAATCTGGCAGCGCTTACGGCAAAGCAATCCCGCCTCATCCACGCTTGTGGGTCTGAAGGCCCTGTGGCGCGGCGAGTACCGCCAGCACATTCTGGTGACCAGCATCGCCAATGCTGGAACCATGTTTGCCTGGTGGGGACTATTCACCTGGATCCCCGCGTTCCTGTCGCTTCCTCCTGAACGCGGCGGCGCCGGGTTGAGCATCTTGAGGACGTCGACGTGGATCATCCTCATGCAGGTTGGGATGTGGCTCGGCTACGTGTCCTTCGGTTTCGTCAGTGACTGGTTCGGGCGAAAAAGAACCTATGTGGCCTTCATTCTCATTGCGGCAGCCATTGTTCCGATCTATGCCAACACTCGCGCCCCCATTCCATTGCTCGTCATCGGACCGTTGGTCGGTTTTTTCGGGACGGGCTATTTCAGCGGTTTCGGTGCGATCACTGCGGAGATCTTTCCCACGGCGGTGCGAGCCAGCGCGCAGGGACTCACCTACAACCTGGGACGCGGTGTCAGCGCCGCGGCCCCCTTCCTCGTGGGGGCTCTGAGCGCCCAGCATGGATTGGGCTCCGCCTTTCTCTTAACCTCCGGCGCATTCCTCGTCGCTGGGATCGTCGCGCTCCGAATCCCCGAAACCCGCGGCTGCGAGCTTCAGTAGTTTTCCAGGAATTTCATGGATTAAATCAGCCACGAATTACACAAATTGCACAAAAAAAAGCAGCCACGAATTACACAAATTACACGAAATAAAAATATAAAATTATTTCGTGTAATTTGTGTAATTCGTGGCTCGCTTTTCTTTGTGAAATTCGTGGCTGATTTAATCCGTGAGATTCCTGGCCATCTTCTCGTCGTCCAGGACACCCTCCCAGCGGGCAACGACGGCGGTGGCCACGCAGTTCCCGGTGACGTTCGTTGCAGTCCGTCCCATGTCGAGGATCTGATCAATTCCGAGGAGTAGAGCTACTCCTTCCATTGGCAGATTGAATGTAGCCACCGTGCCGGCCAGGATCACCAGCGAGGCGCGCGGCACGCCTGCCACGCCCTTCGAGGTCAGCATCAACGTCAGCATCATGGCCAGTTGTGTCTTGATGTCCAGGGGAACGCCGAATACTTGCGCCACAAAGACCGACGCCAGTGACAGATAAAGCGTCGCGCCGTCGAGGTTAAAGCTGTACCCGGTGGGTAGAACGAATCCTACGATATCGCGCGGGCAGCCAAACTGCTCCATGGACTCCATCGCTGTGGGGAGTGCAGCTTCGCTCGATGCCGTAGTGAACGCGATGGTGAAGGGTTCGCGAATCGCCTTAAAGAGGCGCAGGAAAGGAACACGGATAATCACGCACACCAGGAACAGCACTCCAAACACAAAGAAAACTAAGGCCCCGTAGAAACAGGCTACCAGGCTGGCGTAGCCTTTCAGCACGCCCAAACCCTTGGCGCCGATAGTGGCGGCAATAGCCGCCAATACGCCGAACGGGGCGAACTTCATCACCAGGTTGGTGAACTTGAACATCGTCTCTGCCAGGGCATTCAAGACCGAGACGAGTGGCTTTCCTTTCTCGCCGAGGGCGGCGAGACCCATTCCGAAGAAGAGGGAGAAGATGACCAGTTGCAGAATATCTCCTCGGGCCATGGCATCGACGACACTCGTGGGAAAAATGTTAACGATGAAGTCCTTTCCGGAGTGCTGAGCGGGAGTGATTGGCGGCGCTGTCGTCGAAGCGCCCGCTGCCGTCTGGCTTGAGCTCTGTGCCGGCTTCGAAATGGACTCGCCCGGTTTGAAGACGTTCACGGTCACGAGCCCGATCAGAAGTGCGATGGTCGTGGCGACCTCAAAGTAGATAATGGCTTTCAGACCGATGCGTCCGACCTTCTTGAAGTCCCCTGCGCCCGCGATCCCGATGACCAGCGTGGAGAAAATCAGCGGTGCGATGATCATCTTGATCATGCGGAGAAAAATGTCGGCGACCGGCTTGATGGCCAAACCCCAGTCAGGGCGGAGCCACCCCAGGAGTATTCCGGCGACGAGGCCGATCAATATCTGCGCTGTCAGCGATTGAAACAGCCGCTTTTTCATGCTGCCTTTGTGTTTCTTTTCGATCCTCGTGTCATCGTGTTGTTTTTAAAGGACAACACGATGACACAAAGGTCACGAAGATTCACAGAGAATTTTGAATCTTGAGTAGGAGGCGGCTGAGGCGGTGCTGGAAACTCGCGTGCCACTGCTGATATTTGTAAGACGAGACGCGTCCCGCCTGAAGCGCTTCGCGGAGACGCATCAGGGCTTCGCGCGTCAGCGTCGCGGCGCGCTCCGGTTCTCGGGCCTGGTGTTCGTAATGAATGGCCAGCTGCTCGTAGGCTCGCAGCCCATCCGGCGAGTCGCCGAGGAGTTGCTCCCACAGCGCATTCGAGCACTCGAAGTCCCGTTGGCGCTTGGCAAGCAGCGCGAGCTCACGCTGCGCCGTTCGCTCTGCGGACTCCGGCAGTCCGCGTTCCAGGGCACGGCGGTAAATTTGCCCAGCCAGATGTTCTTCGCCTCGACGTTGCAGCAGCCTTGAAATCCCGAAGAGGTCCTCCGCGTGACACTGCATGCTTTCGGGCTCATGCAGGATTCCGATGATGTGCACTGCGAGGGATGCAAGGCCGCGCAGGTCCATCTGGTTGTGCTGAAATACCTCGATGATTGGTTCAGCCGGACCGCCCCGCAAGAAATCGAAGTAGCGCCTGGGAATTGTCTCCGAAGGAATGTCATAGCCTCGCTCGAGACCGAGGATCTGCCGTTCGAGTTCCGACAAGGCCACGGACTTCAGACGCATGCGCCACAGTTGCCGCGCGGGATGGAGCAGATCGAGATGAGCGTCCGGTTCCTCGAGAGAGGCGGCACGCGTGATGCGGTAGCGCGTCTGAAGCAGAGGCCAATCGAAGCTCTTGCCGTTGAAAGTCACAAGAACGCGCCGTTCGGCGAGGCGCCCGCTGAGCTCGAGAAGAAGTGAGGGCTCCTCGTCGTAATCCCGCATGAAATACTGCTCGACGGCCAGGCCCCCGTCCTCCCACCAGGCAAGGCCGACCAGGAAGGCGTATGTTCCTGTTCCGCCGGCCAACCCCGTGGTCTCCGTATCCAGAAAGAGCCACTGTTGCGGTTGCAGAACACTATCCGCCGCGTTGGCAAGAATCCGACGTAACGCGCGCGGGCTGATCTCCCCCGGTTGGGGCTGCGCGAACCAGCGCCGAAGGACGAGGTGCCGTCCCAGCCGGTTCGAGCGGCATTCGGCGTTGAGCAATTCCGTCAGGCGATCGGCTCTCCGATCGGGGGATTCGCAAGCGCTTCCTGATGGCCTCAAACCCGAAACAGGGCGCAGGGCGGAAATGCGGGAGAGTTTGTCGCTGCGTTTGTCCGTCATGGGCACAATCGTTCGAGAATGGCGAGTGCGGCTTCTTTTGCGTGCTGGCCGGTTTCGCCGGCAGGCCCTACACAGGACGGACAACCCTTTTCGCAGGCGCAGCTCGCGATGAGATCGCGCGTCTTGCTCACAAGCAGATCGTGGATACGGAAGAGCGGCTCGCTCAGTCCTATGCCTCCCGGGTAAGCATCGTAGATGTAGAGCGTGGGCTCGAAAAACTCCGTAAGCCGGCCAGGATCCGGCGTGCTCGAGGGTTCTTGCCAGCCGGTCTCCGTGCCGACAAGCTCCAGTCCACCCTCGCCGATCGTGGTTCCCAGGTCCATCTTGTCGCACATCAGCAGCAGGCTGGCCACGGACTCCAGTGCGTAGAGAAGACCGTACATGCCGTCCTGCCGGTCGGACACGGAGAACGGCAGGGAAGCGAGGAGCGCCCGGCTGAGCGTGATCCAGCAGGCGGTAGTGTGCATTTCGTTTTCGGGCAGTTCGAGCTTGCCGGACCCGACATTTTCCAGCGTGAAGAACTTGATCTTCTTGAAACCGACGACCTGGGAGCGCACCTGCACGTCTCCGTGCGCCCGGACGGCAGGCCCGGCCACATTCGCATCTTCCGCTACCTCGAGCCTCTTGACCTGTGTATAGCGGATCGCTTGCGTGAAGTAGTCCACATCCACCCGCTTGACATAGGCTTTGCGTTGTTCGAATTCCAGCCGTTCGACGTGATACTGCTGCCCGCCGTGTATGTAGATGGCTTTGGGATGCACGGCCGTGAGGGCGCTCGTGAAGTCGACCTCGCCAATGACTTCGGGCGCGCCGGTTTCATCGATGATAACGAAGTTGTCGGAGGAGATGGATCTCAGACTGATCGTATCGGCAGGATAAGCCTCCTGCGTCCAGTACCAATAATCGCCGCTGTGATGGAGATAGCCCGCTTCGCTGAGACGCTCACACAGAGTTGCCAAGTCAACTTGGCCGAAGGCCTCGTCCGGACCGAGCGGCAGTTCAAACGCCGCGCACTTCAGGTGGTTTACCAGGATCTCGAGATTGTCCGGCTGGATGTAGGCATGCTCCGGGGAGCCGCTGAAGAAGTATTCGGGGTGCTTGACGATGAACTGATCCAAAGGCCGAGAGGAGGCTATCAGCACGGCACACGAAGAACCGCTGCGCCTTCCGGCTCGCCCCGCTCGCTGCCAGGTTGAAGCGATGGTACCGGGATATCCGGCCATGACGGCTACGTCAAGCGATCCAATGTCGATGCCCAGCTCGAGCGCATTTGTGGCCACGACTCCCCGGATTTTCCCGTTGCGCAGCCCTCGCTCGATCTCCCGTCTCTCGAGGGGGAGATATCCGCCCCGATAACCGCGTATGACTTCCGGCGCTCCAGGAGGGTGCGGATTGGCCTCTTTGAGGTAGGTGAGCAGCACCTCGGTGTGGAGTCGGCTGTTGGCGAAAACTATGGTCTGTAAGCCGCGCTTGAGAAATTCCTGGGCGATGCGCGATGTTTCGTTGATGTAGCTGCGCCGGATTCCCAGGAAACGATTCACCACCGGCGGATTGTAGAAGATAAAAAATCTCTCGGCTGCCGGTGCCCCGTTGCTGTCCATGACTTGGACTTCCGATTCGAGCAGACGGCTTGCCAGCTCACCGGGATTTGCAATGGTTGCGGAGGAGCAGATGAACTGCGGCTGCTGGCCATAAAACCGCGCTATTCTCTTGAGCCGGCGCAGTACGTTGGCGAGATGACTGCCGAACACCCCCCGATACATGTGAAGCTCGTCGATGACTACGTAGCGCAGGTTCTCGAAGAGCCGCGTCCACTTGGTATGATGCGGCAGAATCCCGCTGTGCAGCATGTCGGGGTTTGTGAGCACTACGTGCCCCTGCTGGCGAATGGAGCGACGCGCGTCGGAAGGGGTGTCGCCGTCGTAGGTAAATACGCCGAAGGCGTCCCCGAGTCTCTTTCCCAAATCCTGCAACTCGCCCAACTGGTCTTGGGCCAATGCCTTGGTTGGAAACAAATACAGGGCGCGCGTGTCGGGATTTTCCAGGACAGCATTCAGGATCGGAAGGTTATAGCACAGCGTCTTCCCGGAGGCGGTCGGTGTCACAACCACGATGTTCTTTCCCCGATGCACTCGCTCGGCGGCTTCGGCTTGATGCGAATAGAGCTGCACGACACCCTTGGCCTGGTAGACCTCTGCCAGTTCCCGGCGCACCCACTCAGGCATTGGAACGTACTGCGCCTCCCGGGACGCGAGATGGTGAACCGCCGTTACGATCTCGTTTGTCCGGTCGCGGGAGGTCAGATCATGGATGATTTCACGGACCCCGGCGAGGGCCGTGCTGGTGCGCTTGGTCGGAACGGTGGACATAGCTCTTCACCTTTTGTTCACCAGTGGAGGTTATCATGTCCGTCTTCGCGAAGCAATAAGCAGGCAGCAGGCAGCCGGCAGCAGGAGAGTCCGTCATTCAGCGGTGCTGCGCCACTACGCATGAAAATTACCAATGGTTATGAAGACGGACCGAGAACCGCGTGCTTGCTTCCCCGTCAGCAGGCCTTCAGAGCCGCGACCGCAGGGAGCGGGATCACACAGCATGGAGGCCAGGATTCTCTCCTATCAAGGTTTTTCTGATCTGTATTTGAAAAGGCATCGAATCATGCTATGCAGTCCGCTCGCTTCGCTCGCGGCTCTGACATCCTCCGAAAGGATTACAACCATCCAAAATGGGACACCCTCGGAGGATTTTCAGGGGAGATACCTCAGGGAAGTTCCACTTCTGACGCGAGGCTAACAAAATGGAATGCAGGGCGAGCGAATCACCCCCCAATAGGTTGCAGGATGCCGAGCCGGTGATTTTGGAGAGTCCCTATGTGCTTGCCGGACCCGTGGAACAAGAAGGCCGCTCCGGGGGAGCGGCCTTTGGCGAAAGCAAGCTGTTGGTTGCTGCGGCAGCTACCGATTGTCCTGCCTGAGCAGCCTCTCCATCATTTGCTCCAGGGCGGCGATGCGGGCGTTCAGCGCTGCGACTTCGGTGTCCTTCCGCTCCAGCGCATTCTTGTGATCCTGGATGCTGATCCGCTGCTTCTGAATCGTCTTTGCCTGCTGCACGGTGTAGAGCGTCAGTTCCTCTATCTTTTCCAGTAGCTTCATCTGGAACTCGCTCAGGTTCAGTCCCTTTTCCTTGATCTCACTCGCCTGAGGCATATTGGGCAGGTGCTTCTCCTTGCCGATGAACTTCTCCAACTCATCGATCCGCATCAGCTTGTAGTCCGGCTCGAAAACATAGTCGGGAATGTCCGTCTCGGGAGCGCCGTAGGTGATGCCTCCGGTAACCCTGATATTTCCGACCACGTGGAGTCGCTCTGTCGGGGCAGTCGTCCCGATACCAACATTGCCAGCACCCGTAATGCGGATTTTTTCAGTAGGAGCTGTAGTGCCAGACGGCGTCGTCAACACCCGCCAATATGTCGGGGCAGAAGAATCAGTGAAAGTCGCTTCAGCCGCAATCTGGAATCCGCCAAGGTTATATAGATATCCAGTTGCGCCATAACCATCAGCCTGCATATTAAAAATGCCGTCTTGCGATTGAACAGCAGACGGCGATGTCGCCGTCCCTCTCGCTTTTCCTGCACGAACGATCGCAGACAGGTTATCGTTGGAGAACTGAAAGCTCGATATGCCTCTCGGCTGCGTCGATTTCGTAGAAATGACCTGAAGTTCCGTAGCTGGATTCGTCGTTCCGATGCCGACGTAGGTGTTCGCAGTGGCTCCGTTGACTCCATTGATGCTGCCGAGGACGAGGCTGTTGCTTCGGGTTACTTTGGCCAAGTAGCCGATGGCCGTGGCATTGGTAATCCCTGTCGCTCCGTCTGATGAAGCGCCAACAAAAGTATTGTTGCTTTCCGCGGTGTTGGCAAAACCGGCGTGGTATCCGACGAAGGAGTTGGAGTCGCCCGAGGTGTTGGAAGAGCCGGCGGAATCCCCGAAGAAGGAGTTGTAATTGGACGTGGTGGTGTAAAGGCCGGCGCCGGACCCGAAGAAGGAGTTGGAGGAGCCGGTAGTGTTTAAATAGCCGGCGCCGTTCCCGAAGAAGGAGTTCCAGTTGCCCGTAGTGTTGGAAAAGCCGGCGCCGTTCCCGAAGAAGGAGTTCCACTTGCCCGCGGTGTTGAGATAGCCGGCTTGGTGTCCGACGAAGGAGTTGTTATCGGCCGTGGTGTTGTGCAAACCAGCTTGGTATCCGACGAAGGAGTTGTAATAGCCCGTGGTGTTGTAAAGGCCGGCTTGGTACCCGACGAAGGAGTTGCCCCTGCCCGTGGTGTTGTAATCGCCGGCTTGGTATCCGACGAAGGAGTTGGCCTGGCCCGTGGTGTTGCGATAGCCGGCTTGGTATCCGACGAAGGAGTTGTAATCGCCCGTGGTGTTGAAATAGCCGGTTTGATATCCGACGAAGGAGTTGGCCCCGCCCGTAGTGTTGGAAAAGCCGGCGCCGTTTCCGACGAAGGAGTTGTAATCGCCCGTGGTGTTGAAATAGCCGGCTTGGTATCCGACGAAGGAGTTGGCCCCGCCCGTAGTGTTGGAAAAGCCGGCTTGAGCTCCGATGAAGGAATTTTGGCTAGCGGTGGTGTTGGAATGGCCGGCACGACTGCCGAAGAAAGCGTTGTTCCACCCCGTAGTATTGTTATAGCCGGCTTCCATTCCGAAGAAGGAGTCGAGGGTTCCTGTAGTGTTCAATTTGCCGGCATTAGTTCCGAAGAAGGAGTTGTAATAGCCCTCAGTGTTAGAACGGCCGGCGGCTGTCCCAAAGAAGGCGTTCCAGTAGCCGCTGGCGTTCGAAAAGCCGCTTTCCGCCCCGAAGAAGGAGTTGGCCGCTGCCGTGGTGTTGGAATAGCCGGCGCCTTCCCCGAAGAAGGAGTTCCAAGAGGCCGTGGTGTTGGAAACGCCGGCGCCTTCCCCGAAGAAGGAGTTCCACTCGCCGTTGGTGTTTTCTCTGCCGGCGGAAGCCCCGAAGAAGGAGTTGAGACCGTAATCCGTGCTTTTGGCTCCAGCAAGGTCACCATAAAAAGTGTTGTTTACCCCCTCGGTGCCGAGTACTCGATCAGAACTTCGGCCCGATGCAAGAACGGATTTGCGCTGACGGTCGGCCTTATCGCCTATGCCGGATGAGTTCGCCCGCGTGGTCAAGCTGGCTCCGCCACCTTGGATTCCCGTCGATCCAAACCACTTCGGTGCTCCGCCGACAAAACCGACCATTCCTACCCGAGCCGCCGTCCTCTGTACCGTCCCGTCCGGAAACACAATCCCTTCCGTAGTGCGGATCAGTCCGGCAACGTCCAGTTTAACTGCTGGTTCATCAATCCCCAGCCCCAGTTTACCATCTGCCGTCAGCCGCATGTGCTCGGCATCCCTGCCGGAGAAAAAGTCTCCCACACGAAAACTCAACCCTCCCTTTCCGCTCACAATGCGTCCTGTCTTGCCGTCGTGAGCCAGATGCGTGATCGGGAGCGCTTCTTCACCGCGCAGGACCGTCACTGTATAGTCTCCTTCATCCTGGGTGGACCCTACCGCGTTGTTGTGTTGCGGGTCTCCAAACTGCACCTCGCCATCCCTCAGCCAAAAAACCCCCTGGCGGTGGATCGATTGCCCCGAGATGTCCTCGACGGTCACTACGCAGCCATAGAGACCATCCGGCAGGCGCTGTCCACCGTTGTCCTCGATTTTCCAGTCCAGCAGGCTGCCTTCGCGGAAGTCAGAGTCGTAGACTCTGTCTCTTGCTTGGTTCAGAACTTCGAGCCGCATTCGCTGAACCAGGCCGAGCGAAGCAAACCGCACCTGCTCTTTGCCGGCAGCTGCCGTCACCCAAAGTGAATTGGAATTGTTAGAATCTTCTGCGAGAGATTGCATCCGGCTCTGGGCACCCACAGTGACCGTGCCGACAGCCAGAATCAGAGTACAGAAAACAAAAATGGGTATCCATCTGCGGAACATGGTGCGCCTCCTTGGAAGGACCGCCTTCCCACGCCGGAGGAATACCCAGAGGCAGCTCCCGAGAACGCACAGAGACTGCGGTTTGAGCCTGTACGCAAGATGCCGGGCACCAGGCGAATGGTGTCTACCCCATGTATGGAAGCGGATGAGGATGTTTCAATGGTGTACCTGCGGCGCTTTTCATGCAACAAAAACCTACCACTTTCCTAGAGGAGCACTCAGCAGGCTCCCATTCATCAGGAAGGATCTACGCGCCAATGGCTCAATTCAATGGCTCGATGGCGCGATGACTCAATGATCAAATTCGGATGACGCGGGTGTCGGAAAGCCTGTCGTGCAGGCAGCGGCTCTGGCGGTCGAAGCAGCCCCACAGCAATCCCGTACCGAATAAGAGCAGCGAGACCAAGTAGGCAAAGCAGCGGGCGAGGATTTGGCGCATGCCTGGACGCTTTTCCCAGGAATCGACTACTCTCAGATCCGTCAGCATCATGCCGATGGTCTGGTTTGCGGTTCCCAGGAAGAAGGTGGAATAGACGAGGAACGTGGCAAACAGCAGCAGAGAGTAAACGATCAGGCTTTTCTTATCGAAGATGTCGATTCCGGAAGCCACGTCGGCAGCGATAATGAAGGCGCCTGTGCAGATGGCCACGACCAGCAAATCCACCAGGCCGGAGAGCGTGCGAGATAACAGGATGAGACGGTCCTCGAGAAGCGCAGGAGCCTGAGGCATAGAAACTCGATGCTCCGGAAATGCGGCAGATGGGCCTTGCTCTGCCTGCCGGGCGATGATGCCGTTGATCAGACTCTCGACGTCCTGATGCTCGGTTTCAGCGACAGCAGATGTTCTTTGCAGTACCACGTCCACCGGTTCCTCGGGAGGCTTGGTCTCAGGCTGGATAGATTGAAAGAGCGGTAGTTCCGGAGGCTCTTCAGGCGGCGGTGTCGGCTTGGGTGTTGCCCGCTTTTGGGTCGCTTGAACTTCCGGGGACGGGGCGGGCCTGACCAATCTAGGGACACCGCGCGGAGCCCGCGGCAAAGTGGGGGATTTCGCGGCTCCGTCCTTAGTTCCTTCTGCCTTGGGGCGACGTTCAGTTTCCTGAAGGATCGGCTTGGTTGAGCTGCGGAGATTTCCTCCTTCGCTTCCTGCCACGCGTTTCTGCTTGATCTCCTGAAGGCGCCTGGAAAGGTCCTGCCTCCATTGCGGCAACCCCGGTTTTTCAGTGGAGTCGGTCTCGGAAGGGCTCGAATAGTCCATCTCGATCATGCCCGTGAAGCTGCCGGCTCCCGATTCGTCTCCCTTTGGTTCTTCGGCAGAAGTACTCTGATTCGCATTAAATCCGCAGACCAGGCAAGTACCCGACGAGTCTACTTCAGTGCTCTGACAATTTGGGCAATTCATGGAATTGATTCATTGAGCGATTGAGCCATTGAATTGAATCATCGAACCATCGGGTCATCGAGCCATTAAAAACTAGTAACAGATCTTGATAGGCAGGTCCCCACCAGGGCCTTTATTCATTCTGTTTCGAGCTTCCTCACGCGATCAATGGCTCGATGGCTCGATCATTCAATGGCTCAATTATTGATTATAGCATAAGCGTTTACAGCGCTTGGGCGCCAATCTACCATACGGGTGTGATTAGAAGTGAAAGTCATCCGTGCGTGCAAATCCGTGTCCAGGAACTTTCTCAGTTTCTCTGTGTTCTGCTCACGATGACTCGCACTTCAAATCGCACCCCTGCTATACTAGCACTGCGAATCTCAGGATGGTACGGATGAGCTTCCGATGGCGTGCTGGCACAGTGGGTATGCTCTTCGTCGTTTCTTTGGCTGCCTATGGCACAGCCAGGTTTTTTTCGCACTCCTTGGCAATCTACGTGGTCGAACAGGCCTTGATACAAAAGGCTCCGGCCGGTACTGATCCCACTCTGCTCCGTACGCGCTTCCACGCCCTTCTCGCGGCGGTTCCCGACAGTAAAGCGAAGCTTGCAAAGGTGCTCGCCATGTCTCAGTACCTGGAAAAGATACAGACTCTGACACGCGAGGAACTTGAGCAATTACTATCAGTTACGCCGAAGACTCCGGCGCAGAATCCGTCCTGAGGAGCAAGTCTTTGGAACTTTTTGCTCCGTTTGGATGTCTATGTCAATAAGGACACGTCTTGCGGCGGCAGATGAAATGGGATTGCGGCCCGCTGGCGAGCGCGCACACAACATGTGCCCGAATGAGTTAACACTGGCAAATTACGAAAACGAGAGTGCCGCACGAGAACAGGATTCAGCTCTTGAAGGAGTTCGTTCGGAGGTCAGACTTACTTTCGAGGAATTGTTTGAGAGATACAATTCGATGGTTTTCCATCTGACCTACCGGATCCTGGGCGATCGGGAAGAGGCGCTGGATGTTTCTCAGGAGGTGTTTCTCACCATCTATCGCAAGATGGATTACTTCCGGGGAGAATCTTCGCTCAAGACGTGGATCTACCGAATCGCTATCAATCGGGCGTCCAACCACTGCCGCTGGTGGAGTCGTCTCAGGCGCCGGGGCACGATTTCTCTGGACGAGCATCTGAGCAAGGAGCGTGCGCGCAGTCTGTCGGAGACTCTGGAATCTGGCGGCCGATCTCCTGAGGAGTCCCTTTTGATGGAAGAGGAGCGTGTGGAGATCGAACGCTCTCTGCTTCGGTTGCCCGTGCAGCAACGCATTGCTGTGGTCATGCGGGATATCGAGGGCTTGTCCTACGAGGAGATTGCCGAGTCCATGCAGGTATCGCTGGGCACCGTAAAGTCGCGCATCGCCCGAGGTCGGGAGGAGCTGAAGCGTCGCCTGAACGGCACGCTGGGCTGATGGTTCTAGAGTTGGTCGGAGGTAGCAATGAATTGCCAAAGAGTACTTAGCGGGCTGTCGGAGTTCCTCGATGAGGTTCTGGACAGCGAAAGGACTTCCCAGGTCTCGCAGCACCTGGAGCAGTGTGCGGGCTGCCGGAAGGAGTTCCAGCGCCTCGCGACGCTGCGGAAAAAGCTATCCTCCCTGGGAACGATCCATGCGCCGGATTATCTGCAGCACCTGATACAGCTTCGCTTGAACAATGAGGAGCAGAACACACTGCGCGCGCGCCTGCGCAATGCATTGCAATACCGCTGGTCTGTAATCCGAACTACGGAGGGAATGTGGTTCTGGACCCGGATTCTCGGGACGGTCATGACATCGATTTTTTTCGTTATGATCGTCGCTTCCATGAATCCTAGTTATTTGGATCAGAGTGCGGACCGTGGCCCTTTGCCCCCGGCTTACCGGCAGCAGCTTATCGGCAGTGTCCTCAAAAACCTTGGGCTCATTCCGGTGGAGGCGCAGAAGCGGCCGATAAGCCCCAGTGATCCGATGATCAACGCTGAGTGTCTGCTGAACTTCGGCCAGAGTGTCTCACGCAAGGGAAAAGATGATACCTTCTACGTGGTTACCGCGATTGATCGGAGCGGTGCCGCGAAGATTCAAAAGGTGCTCGAGTATCCCGAGGACGAAGCCCTGCTGAACAGCTTCAACAGCATGCTCGAGAACGCACGCTGCCGCCCTGCCAGCGTGAACGGCCGCGCCGTCGACTCCCACTTGGTCCTTACCTTCAGCAAGGTCTCCGTGTACGACTAAAGCAATGACAAGAAGCAGGCAGTAGGCAGCCGGCAGTGAAAAGCAGAACGACGTTTTACTGCCGACTGCATGCAGCCGGCTGCCTGCTTTTTTGTTCGCCCTTCGTCATTTTCTTTCCCTCTCGTTGAACAGTCTTCACCTGAGAAAGATATAGCGCAGAACGAAGAGAATGGCGAAGAGGTAGACGATCCAATGCACTTCGCGGCCGCGCCCGGTTACCAGTTTCAATAAAGCAAAAGAAATGAAGCCGAAGGCAATACCCTCGGTGATGCTGAACGCGAAGGGCATGATGACCATGGTGAGGAATGCAGGAACGGCCTCCGTAGTGTCCTCCCAGGGTATCCGCCGCACGTTTCGCAGCATCAAACTTCCTACCACGATCAGCGCCGGCGCCACCACGGGATAGGCGCGCGCTCCGCCGGCCAGCTGAAAGCCTTCACCCACCATCTGGCAGAGCGGATAGAAAAAGACGCAGAGGAGCATCAACACCCCCGTGATCATATTCGCCAATCCAGTGCGCCCTCCTTCCGCAACGCCGGCGGCGCTTTCTACGTAAGCGGTTACCGTGGAGGTACCGAGCAGCGCGCCCGAGACCGAGCCGAATGCATCGGCTGCGAGCGCCTCGCGGGCCCGTGGAAGCTTTCCTTTCACGAGAAGCCCTGCCTGGCTGCTCACGCCGATCAGGGTACCCACGGAATCAAAAAGCGCCAGGAAGAAAAACACGAAAATCACGCTCACCAGGCCAAGATTGAAGGCCCCCGTGATATCGAGCTTGAGCAGCGTGGGAGTCAGGGACGGCACACCGCCGACCAGCCCATGGTACCTGATCACACCCAGAGGCAAGCCGAGCAGCGCGGTAGCCAGGATACCCCAAAGGAGGGCGCCTTTCACTCTAGCGGCCATCAGGATCACGGTAAGCAGGAGGCCGAAAAGGGAGAGCAGTACCGGCTTGCTGTGGAGCACTCCCAGCCCTACTAATGAGCCCGGCGTGGCCACCACTATCCCGGCCCATTGAAATCCGACGAGAGCGATGAACAGTCCGATTCCTACGGCAATGGCTTCTTTGAGAGAATCCGGGATCCCGTCGATGAGCTTTTCCCGAAAACCGAAAAACGAAAGCAGAAAAAACAAAGCTCCGGAGATGAAGACCGTTCCCAGAGCTTTCTCCCAGGGGATTCCCATCTTCATGACGACGGTAAACGCGAAAAAGAAGTTTTGTCCCATCCCTGGCGCCAGCGCGATGGGGTAGTTTGCATAGAGACCCATGAGGAAGGTAGCCAGGGCGCTGGAAAGGCAGGTGGCTACCAGAACTGCGCCGAAGTCCATTCCGCAGGCCGACAGCACGGTGGGTTGAACGAAGACGATGTAGGAGAGGGTCATAAAGGTTGTGATGCCCGCGACCGCCTCTGTCTTCAAGTTGGTGTTGTTTTCCTGGAGCTTGAATAGTCGCTGCAGCATCCCATTTATATCGCCCAGGCAAGACCCGAAAATCAACTACAAAGACTGTAGATTATTGCGGAGTGCGGATTGCGGATTGCGGATTGCGAATTGCGGATTTGGATGTTGTTCAATCCGCAATCCGCAATCTTGTGATGCTGGTTTGGGGGAGGCTACGATTTCTTGGCTCCGGTCTCTTCGGTGGGAATCGCAGACTCTTCCCCGTCGAGCGCTTTTAGCTGCTCGGAACGGATCTTTTCCAGCTCCAGGGGGTGTTCTTCGGCCATCTCCTCTTCAGTGATTTTACCCGTCCACCAAGCCGTGTTGACCGGGTAAACGCTGGGGTTGAAGATCACGAAGTAGAAGTGCCAGACCACGATGGCAAGGGTTGCGAGGCAGGCCTCGTAGTAGTGGATTGTCCGGGCGATGTCCCATCCTAGCTTGGTGAACATGCGGATGAAGTAGTTGTCGAACCACATGATGGTGCCCGTGGCCGCCATCACGATCACCCCCCAGACGAGCGCCCAGTACTCTGACTTCTCGATGTAGCCGAACCTGCTGAACAGCGGCTTCTTTTTGGAAAGGCCGGTGTTGTAAAGCAGAAGATCCCAGGCCTCGCGGACGTCCTGCAATTTCGGCAGCATGTCGCGCAGCAGTTGTTTCCCGCGCGGGTAGAAGAGCAGGTAGCCGAGGTGATAGATGCTGATGATCACCATCACTACGCCGGCGATGCGGTGGGTCAGGCTGCGGACCTCGAAGAACCTCTCGCTCAACTGCCGGATTGGCGTCACCCACCAAGCGTCCGGGAATTTCAGCATGAAACCGGTGATGACCAGCACGGTGAAGCTGGAGAGCATGACCCAATGTTGGATCCGCTCATTCAGACTCATTCTCACGTACTGTGCCGATCCGAAGTGCTCGAAGGCGAGCTTGCCCTGCCTCACGGCCAGCTCATGGCGGGACTTTTTGATGAAGTCGAGCAGGTTATGCAGGAACATGCCTCCGATAATGCTTACGATGAGGCTGAGGTAGAGCGTGCGGATCCAGTAGAGGACGGCGGCGTCGCTGTTGCGCGTCATGACGACGTGGACGGAGCCTTTGGCAAAGTTCTGATTTGCGCCGGGATGGCAGCGTCCGCACGTGGTCGCCAGATTGGCCTTATTGATCGTCGAAGTCGGATCCGAAGAAGGTTTGATATTGTGAACGCCGTGGCAGCTGGCGCAGTTGGCGACTTCCACTGATCCGGCTCTCGACGCGAGCCCGTGGTAGCTGTCCGAGAAAGTCCTGAAGCGCTCGGCCGGCATTCCGTACTTCTGGCTTAGCTGGACGGAATTGTGGCAGCTGGCGCAGACCTGAGCGGAGACGTTCTGGACTGAGACTCGCGAACGCGGATCCTTGGGGGCGTAAATCTGGTGCTCGCCATGGCAATCGGTGCAGGTCGGAGCATCCCTGTTGCCGTCTTGCAGCGCCGTGCCATGAATGCTCTCGTTGAAGGTCTTGGCAATGTCGGCGTGGCACTGGGAGCAGGTCTGGACGATGTTCCACCTGGACACCTGGGAGGTGACGTCGCTCCCCTTCTTCATGTCGTGAGCGCCGTGGCAGTTGCTGCAGGTTGCCGCCTTCGTGTTGCCGGAGGCGAGGGCGACGCCGTGAACACTGTTCTCGTAGCTGGCGATGAACCCTGCGGACGGGCCTACCCGCCGGCGTACGTCGGGATTATCCAGGTGGCAGCTGAGGCAAACCTTGGCTTCCCGCGTCTTGTACACCTTCGAATCTTTGCTACTGGTACCTTCGACGTTGTGCTCCCCGTGGCAATCGATACAGGTTGGGGCTCCCTTGACGCCTCCCTCGAAGGCTGTGCCGTGTGCCGAGAGCATGAAGTGCCGATCTTCGGTCTCGTGGCACTTGCCACAGGTGGCGGCAAGGTGGATTCTGTTTGTGAGAGACTTGGGATCCTTCGGCGAAAGGATCTCGTGCTTGCCGTGGCAGTCCTTGCAGCTTGCCGCCGGCAGTGCTTTGGAGCCAACGCTCGTGACGATAGCTCTTCCGTGGATGCTTTTGTCGTAGGCCGCGATTTCGTGGCATGTCTGGCACTGGACAGGCTTGATGACCTTTGCGTGAGGAGTGTCGGACGGATTGAATCCCACGTGGCAATCGACGCAGGCCAGCGAGGCGTGGGTGGACTTCTGCAGGGTTCCCTTGTCCACAAAAAGTGGGACGGTGCGCCCACCCTTCTTCATCGTAAGGGACTTCTCGCTGTGGCACATCAGGCAGTCGTCGGAGGACTGCGCGAGCGCGGCCGAGGCAAAGGCGGCAAGCACGATCAGAATCCGGCACCACGAAAAGACAGAGAATCCGCTCCGCTTGTAAGAACGATCGGGTGAGCTTTTTTTAGACACTTTACCTGTACGCAAATAGCATTGCATAAACGATCCACACAACCATGCTGAAGCCCACGGCGAGCGCCGTCCACGCGAAGGCACGAACGGCCTTGATTACGATCGGCGGATAAGGCTCAACCAGGTGTTTCTCGAGCTCTCCGCTGCGCACCAGGGCCTCATACTCGGCAGGTTTGTCGCGCTTGAATTCCTCGAGGGGCATGCGGCCGGTAAAGACGACGATGTCCATCGGGAACTTTTCGGGACGCAGGTGGGTATTGAAGAAATGAACCGTGAATATGAAGCCCGTAGCGAGCAGCGCTTCGTCACTGTGAATGATCGTCGCCACGTTGAGGAACGCTCCCGGCAGAAACCTCGTAAAGAACTGCGGGAACCACAGAGTCATCCCCGTTGAACCGATGACAAAGATTCCCCAAAAGACCGCGAAATAGTCGAACTTTTCCCAGTATGTCCACCGGCCGTAGTTCGGGCGTTCCCCGAATCCCAGGAACCACTTGATGGATCCGACGAAATCCTTCAGGTCTTTTCGCGTCGGCAGCATTGTGTTGGGTCCGAATAGCATCGCACGCCAGGAACCGAACTCGGTGCGCCTGCGGCGAATCAGGTCGTAGATGTGAGCTATGAAGATCCCGACCATCATAGAGGCCGCCACTCGGTGAATGTAACCTGCGGTCTCGAATCCTCCGAAGAAGTGAGACAAACCAAAGGCCCAGCGGGTATAGGAGAACTTCAGGGTCATGCCCGTCAGCGCCAGGCTTATAAAGCTCACGATCATGACCACGTGCAGTATTCGGTTGAGCCGCGTGAACCGCAGGAACTCGGTTGCCTCGGCCTTGGCCTGAACCCGCCCGTGCTCCCGCCTCATCTGGACCGCGCGCGGCAGCCATAGCAGCGTATGAGCCCCACCCAGGGTGAAGGTGCCGACCAGAAGGCCGGTCATTCCCCAGAAGGACCAGAACAGCCAGGGATACTTGTCGGGATCATGGTGTGTCGCGTGCGTCAAGTATCCCGCGAAACGCCGCGTGGCACCCTCGTGGCACTTCTGGCACGTGGCGACGACGTTGGCACGGCTGAGGTGGGAGCGCGGATCTGCAAGCGGGAGAATGTCGTGCGCCCCGTGGCAGTCATAGCATTTCGCGGTCTTGGTGTACCCCAGCTGAGAGACCTTGCCGTGATAGGTGTCGAAGTAGGTCTTCGCGATCTTCTCGTGACACCCTCCACACTGGGTCATGATCGTAAGCTTGAAGCCCTGCTCGTCCGTGCGGCGAATAGTGTGGGCACTGTGGCAGTCGTTACAAACAGGCAACTGCTTCTTAGTCTTGGTGACTTTGGAGGAATGGACGCTGCGCTCGAACTGCTCCTCTATCCCGTTATGGCAAGCCCCGCATGTCGAGGGGACGTTGTTCACGTTCACGCTGGAATTCGGGTTGGTGTGCGGCAGCTCGCGATGGGACGTGTGGCAGTTGGTGCACATTGCAGTGACGACCAACCCGCTTTTCAGCAGCCCTTTTCCGTGAATACTTTCGGTATAGCGCTCTATGATCTCCTTCTCAGGACCCGCGTAGCGAACGGCCGCCTTCTGTCCCTGGCGGTGACAGCGCGCGCACAGGTCAGGAACGTTGGTAGGGAAGGTCTTCGACGTGGGATCCTTTTTCCCCAGGATCCCGTGCGTTCCGTGGCATTCCAGGCAAGTGGGGGCGTTCGAATCCTTCCTGGCGAACAGCTGTCCGTGGGTGCTTTGCTGATATTGCTGCACCACCTCGGCATGACAGGAACCGCAGTCGACTTTCTGCGTCAGGGTCTCGCACGGCCGGACGTGTGAGGGACTCACACCCACGTGGCATTGACTGCAGGCTTTTTTTACGTGCACGGAACCGGCCAGCACGGCCGCGTCCACGGCCAGCGGCCGTCCGTCCTTGGACGATTTAATGTCCAGACGCTCGTGGCAGAGCAGGCAATCCTTGTCTGCCATGCCCTGGTCGTAAAATACCTTGCGGACCTTGTGGGGCTGATGGCAGTCGACGCAGGCGGGAAGGACATGTTGTTCCCTTTCCCATAATTCGCCGCGAACGACCTTCCGGTGTACCTCCTCTATCGCTGTGTGGCAGCGCGTGCACGTGGATGCGATGTTCCGGCGGGCGATAGACGATTTTGGGTCGGTATGCGGCAGGATCTGATGTGCCGTGTGGCACGAAACGCAAGTGGCGGTCACCACCAGGCCCTTCTTCAGCAGGGCTTCGCCATGCATGCTCTCCGAATAGTTGGCCAGGATGTTCGACTCGTGGATCTCGCGTTGCCGCTGAACCGGGGCGCCTTCCTGATGGCATTTCCCGCAGACAAACGGGATCTTTTGTGGAGTCACAACCGAGAGTGGACTTTTCGTCGGCGCGATGTCGTGATTGCCGTGACAATCAACGCAGCGCGGCGCCAACGGGTCCCCACGGGCGACGGCCTTGCCGTGCAGCGATGCGGAGTGCTGGGCCTGCTCCTCCGAATGGCAGTTGCCGCAATTAACCCTGGCCAGCTTCTCATCATGCGGCAGTTCCTTCTTTTCGAGATCAGCATGGCAGTCAATGCAGTTGAGCTTCCCGTGGACGGAGGCGGCAAACCTTTTCTGGTCCACGTAGAGAGAGATGGCCTTGCCGTCGCGCTTGCCCTTCAGCGTCTTATCGCTGTGGCAGGTAAAGCAATCGTCCGCGGTCTGCCCGAACAGACGGACAGGGAGGCAGAGGAACACCAACAGAAACCAGAAGCGACCCAAAGCTCTTATCATCTATAAAGAATTCCGCCTGCAGTTTCCCCATCCCAAGGCGCCTGCAGCCAAATTCCAATCAAACGCCGCAATCTAATGCACGATGAGCGCCATCTCCACGAGGCCTGGTTCGGCACACCGCCGGACTGCTCTCAGGACAGGCCTCTTGAAGCGCCGATGCTCTAGAGGAATTATAAGATATAAATGCACTTACTAGCTAAAGAGAAGTTGTCCGACAGGCTTAGGAGGGCAGGATCTTGACGGCGGATTGGGGTTCTGAAATGCCCCCTTAAGACGGCTTGTCCGGACGAGTTTCGTGCTGATGTTGACCCTGTGATTGGGTCAAATTCTCCACTCCCGTTTAACTGTTCAACACACTGAACTGCTACAGCTTTCAACATGAGCATTTACTAAAAACAGTAAGTGCTTATTGACTTAGCTCCTAATCCAGATCACCCGAGCAAAAAAATGCAGCGGGTAGGGCGGAGGTCATGCCACCGCCCCCCCGTTGTCGCCTGACAGCCTCCACGAGGCTATCATTTGGTGAGCATGTGGAGTTACCACACTCGGCGACCCCGCGCGGTTTCCTCATCGCAA
>Ga0315277_10000822_pt1 | contig 47631 bp, 54 predicted proteins | sample YL17G05_15_MG_FD_203695 | JGI IMG/M metagenome (GOLD analysis project Ga0315277, IMG submission 203695) | Sediment microbial communities from Yellowstone Lake, YNP, Wyoming, USA - YL17G05_15 | ecosystem: Environmental > Aquatic > Freshwater > Lake > Sediment | place: USA: Wyoming | collected... | reverse complement strand
TGAGCTTAAGCTCAGGAATTATTTTTTGCAAAGTGTCTTCTTTTTCTTTCAGGACATTCATCAAATTTTGAGGATCTGCTGGCTCATAATAAGTTGTCCCGTCTTTTATAACGTGGGCAACAACACCCTTCTTTACAAGCCCTGCAAGTGCGTCATAAACATTAGTCCTGTGGACTTTGCTTATTTTAGAAACCTCTCCTCCTGTTGCACTCCCAAGTTCAAGCAGTGCAAGATATATTTTTGCTTCATTCTTGCTGAAACCTATACTCTCAAGGACTTCTTCTTTCATTATAACCAACCAGTGGTTAGTAAGACAAGTTTCTATATAAATATATCGAAATATTTATATACTCACATTACTAAACAGTAGTAATTAAAGGTGGGGGCATGGAAGAAAACAAAAGCAAAGATATTAGAGTGCAGGCGAAAGAAATTGGCGATGCTGTTACCAAAGATGTTGAAAGGAGATTATATCGTGAAAGCAAAAAGCCATACAATGTCTGCATAATTGGTGCAGGCGATGTCGGCAAAGAACTGTGTTCTGGATTGGCTCAACGTGCAGATGAACTCCCAAATCCAGTTAAAAAAATTTACCTTCTTGATATTAATGAAAGAAAAGCTGAAAGTGTACTAAATGAGCTTTGCGCTGCAAAAGGAAAACTTAATCCTGCAATTGAAAAAGCAGTTTATGACTCCGGCGCAAAGAACTCGCTTGAAGACATAGTAAAAAATACAGATGTATTCTTTATAACATTTGATGCAACCCCGTTTAGGGCTGAGAGGCTTGCGAAAGCATCATCAGGCGGCCCGCCTCCAGACAGGATGGAATCTACTTTATGGAACCTGTCTGCAGTAAAAAAACTTGCAGAAACATATTTCAAGAATTATACTGGTAATGTAATAGTTGTTTCAAACTTGACAGACACACTTGCCCAGGCATTTGCAATCTATTCAGGAATGGATTCAAGAAAAGTTATTGGAATGAACCAGGTTGATGTAAACAGATATAAGTTTGAACTGGAAAAATGGCTCGCGGCCGACAAACAAACACTTGGCGGATATGATGACATTAAGATTGATGCATATGTTGCAGGCTCTCATAATGACCCTGCCTGCATATTTGATTTCTATGCAAACCGGATTAAAATAAAAGTTCCTGAAAGTGCAAGAGAAAGGATTAATGAAATTATAAAACACTTTGGTCCAAACCAAGTAAAAAGCGGGACAACTACGGAATACAGCACTGCAAATGCTGCAATTGATACACTTATTGCAATAATGAATGGATATCAAGCAGTAACTGCTTCAGTCCCATACGAATATGAGCCAGGGAAGTGGGTTTACATCGGGCTTCCCGTGGAGTTTGAAAAAGGGCACGCTGTCCCGATAGAGCAGTTGAGAAAAACTGCAGAACAGAATCCAAAATTCAGACAGGGAGTTGAAGCAATAAAGCACGTTCCATCTGAATTGAGGCAGCTGATTGCAAATAAAGATGAAAGGGTCAAAGATGAAAGGGCAAAACAGAAGATTACTGAAAACGAGCAGAAGCTGTATGCTGAGATTGACGAGCTTGAAGAAAAGCTTAAACACTTCAAGCCAAAGATTTTAGACCCAGCTGTTGCATCAGTTAAAAAAACTCCAAGGATAGTTGCTGCAGGAGAAAATCTGATTGCAGAGGTAAGCGAAGGAAATGAGCAAAAACATCATTCTGAAAAATGCATAAGGGCTGCAAAAATTTTAACAATAAAAGGAGAGCAGTATCTTGCACTAGGCTTGATTTTTGGCGGGCACGACGCTGTTGAGCTGAGAAAGGTTTCTGATTTGAGCAGACCGTATAAAATTTTGAAATTAAAAGACAATTTTACAAAAATGCCTGGATTTGCATCTATTGTCTCAATTGATGATTTAATATTCGCATCGCATTCTGATGCAGGATTGTTTAGGTGGCACATTGATAATCCAAACAACGGGGAAAGAATTTATGATGCAAGAGGGCTAAGGCACCTCAATGTAATTTCAAGAGCAAATTCACCATATCTTTTGTTTGCAACTGAAGACGGGGCCAAATTCGCAACACCTGATTTGAAACAAACTAATGCAATCACAATAGATGGCCAGAATGTAAAAGTAACTTCATTATGCAGCTTTGAAGACTGTTCATATATTGGAACAAAGGTTGGTAAAGAAAGATATGCCAAAGGGCACGTTCAGGGTTTCAAGCATGACGGCAAAGAGAATAAGGCAGAAAGGATTGATTTTGTCACATTAAGAAAGCCAAATCTAATTTATGCGGAAAGGATATTTGGTGAAAAATACTTATTTGTAGCTTCTCCTCCAGGAAACCTTGTCGGCAAGAACCTGGATTCGATAGATGCTCCTTTTTTCCTGAAATACCCTGAAGCTGATGAAGTTGAAGGCATAACTTGCGTAGATGATTCTATTTACATTGTATCAGGAAAAAAAATGTACACCTTCAATGTGGAGACAAAAGAGATTGTAGATGAACAAAATTTTGAGCAGAAACTTATGTCAATAGTTAAATTTGGAGGATAAAATGGAAAAAAACAGAAACAGAAAGAATGAAGTTTTCAATCATTATGTTTTAGAAAAAATGATTTACGGCGATGAGGAAAGCCTTGCGCACGTCTATCTTGGGGTTTGCAAAAATACTGGGACAAAACTTGCATTCAAGTTTTCAGCAAAAGAGTTTAATGACAAATTTTTCAAAAAAGAAGCTGAAATATTAAGCAAGCTGAACCATAATAACATCCTTAAGCCAGTATTTTCTGAGCTCGAAGGCAGTGAAATATTTTTTGCATCCCCGTTTATTGAGTTTGAAGAAAACATCCACAGCATTGGAGACTACATTCAAGAGAAAGGGCAATTAGATGTTCAGACTGCTGTTGAAATAACAAAGCAGACACTTGAAGCATTAATATATGCTCACAGCAAAGGCGTAATTCACAGGGACATTAAGCCAAACAATATCCTAATAACCAAGGAAAATTCAGGAATAAGGGTATATCTTACTGACTTTAACCTTGCAAAAGATGAGGATTCAAATTCAATCAGGTCAGTCAGCACAATGGGCGGAGGAAGCTCGATGTACCAGTCTCCTGAGCAAGAAAACGGAGACAGCAAGCATATTGATCAGAAAACTGATGTTTATTCTCTCGGTTTGACGCTAAATGTAATGCTTACTGGCAAAAAAAAGTGGCAGTATGACCCGCGGAAAATCAGGGACGATGTTCCTAATGAACTTGCAGAGCTCGTGCTGGATTCCTTGAAAGACTACAATGAAAGGCTGCCAACTGCAAAAGAATTCCTTGAAAGGCTGAAGCAGGTAAGGCTGCCTAAATATTCTGCAAAAGTTAAGGAAAAAATAGATTCAACTGAAAAGAGCATTTACGCATTGCTTGAGGAGAACAGGCACAGTACGCTTTCATCTGAAACAATTGATGGCATCCAGCAGAGAATGGATTCATTGGACGATGAGCTCAGGGAATTTGGAGAAAAATATGTGCCAGCAAGAGAGCTTCAGGAAAAACTTAGTTCCAGAAATTTATTTGACGAAAAAACAATGAAGGATTTTTGCAGTGAATATGATAAGAAATATGCGAATTCTAAGACCATCCCCGACGAACTTAAGGAAAGGGCGGGCGAATACCTTGATGCGCTGCAGTCATGGAAGCCTGTGAAAAAATGGCTGAAGACTTAGAACGAAAACTAAGGGAAATCCGGGATTCCGGCAATGCTTCTAGAGATAAGGGCACACAAAAAGCTCTTGAAAATGCCGCAGACATACTTAAGCAAGCACTTGAGCAGAATAGTGATCTTGCAAAAAATTATTCAAAAGTAGTTTCTGAAAATGAAAATCTGAGAAAAGAGAACGAGAGCTACAAGCAAGCCAGAAAAGAGGAAGAAAACGAACTAGTGGTTGCGCAAATTAAATATGTTAATGGCTGGGGCCATCCTCAAAGACATATGGAAATTGAGATTCTCCCGCAAACTACAGGCACAAAATTCAAACCAAGTTGCGGAACAACAAATTATGATGGAGTTTATTGTGCAAAAATTCCTGCAGGAAATTATCGTGTACGTGCAAGGGAGATGAACTTTTGGGGAAATCCAACTGGATGGAAAGAAATGAACATTACGTTCAGCAAAGATAATCCGAATCACACTATATCAACTTAAAAATGACAGAAGACTTAGAACGAAACTTAAGAAAAATCTTGAACCACCGCGCTAAAAGCGATGCTGAAAGAGAATCGCTAAGCCAAGAAATTGAAAGCCTTAGGAAAAAAATTAATGAAGAGCAGCGAAGGCTGGTGAGTGAAAGAGAAAACCACACCTGGCAGCTGAAGTCTACACAGGAAGAGCTGAAGAGGCAGCAAGAGCTTCTATCACAATATGAACAAACCTTAGAAAAATACAAAGAACGGCTGGACGAACGGCCAAGTTACACGCCCAGTTATCCACTCTCCGTAAGCAAACCTAAAAAATCAATTCCTGATCTTAGTGAAATACTTGGCGGAACTGATATTGAGTTGGATAATGACGACGATGAATCTGGCGAAGAATCAGAAGAAGAATCTTCTGGCAGCGAGGATGAAGTGTCAAGTCAGTCTGACCGAGATTCTTCTGAAGACTACAGCCTGCCTTCAGTTTCTGAAGTTAGAAAAAAACTTGAAGAATTTCGTGCAAGAGATGGAAAGCTGGGGAAGATGGTTGGATTAAGCTTAGGTCTGCTGGGTCCAATTGCTATGTACAAAGGCTTCAAGCTAAACGGCGAAAGACGCGAGTACCTGGCAAACCTCGAGGCAAAATGCAATGCTGCATCAGGCAGAGATGCTTCGGAGATTCTTGAGCTTATTGAACGAGGATATGATGAGCTGAAAGAAGACAACAAGTTCAGGCCAATGGGCTCGAAAGATGATGATTAAGGAAGCTTCAAAACGCACAAGTGGGAATGATGACAGACGACCTTGAGAAAAGACTAAGAGAAATCAGGAACCGCACAACTAAAACTGATTCTGAAAGTGAAGAGCTAAAGGAAAAAATAAAGAAACTTGAAGAAAAACTAGCAGATTCAACAAATCATCTAAAAGAACAAAAAAATAACAAGAAACCTTCTTATGAGGAAGAAAAGGCAAAAGATTCCCTATTAACAGTTGTTGCACTGAAGTATTCTCAAAAGGAAGAAAAAGCGCAAGTTCTGATTTTTAAGCTGCCTGAAAAAAGGGATCCTGATATTTATGGCAATACTAATGCAGAAGGCAAATATTCTATCAGGCTGCCTCCTGGAAACTACAGGATTGCAGTCAACAAGACAATAAATTCCAGCATATTTGTGAACGGATTCAGTGTTACGCTTTTCCCTGGAAAAGATGAATACTTTGAAGTTGAAATGAAGCAATTTAAAATGGGCGGGTCTTTACTTGACAAAATAGGAGATTTCTTAGATTAAAATGACAGACGACCTTGAAAAAAAACTAAGAGAAATCCGGGACTTTCAAACTAGTGCTAAAACTAAATCTGAAAAAGACAGGCTTGAAAAAGAAATTCAGCTAATTACTGAATGCAAAAATAGCCTCGACCACCTTGTTGCGGAAAGCAGGCAAAAAACAGGGCAACCATTTGAAATAAATAAAGAGCCTGCTTCAAATAAGTTTAAACAATATGCTGACAAAATAGCAGACATCGCAATTTGTGCAGGAGTAACTGCAGGAATTACTTATCTTCTTTACAAATTTGGACAGAATTATCCTCTCGGCTGTTTTGACTCAACGCAGCCCGCAAATGCAATGAAAACACAAGGGTTGGCAAATCCTGACGCCTTTATGTTTCCAGATCTGCTTATCAGGTCAGGAATATTTGCGTACCTGAACTCAATTGCCGCAGGAACTGTAATTGAAACAAAGAACCAGATGTTGTCTTTGCCAAATGCAACCAAGCCATATTCAGAAAGCGTGCAAAGAAGTCTTGGTTCATCTGCAATTTCAATAATTCCGGTAGTTGTTGCAGGGATTGTCTCATATTACACTTTTGGTTCACAAGGATATCTTGCAGGAGTTGCGTCACTTGCATTTGCATCATTGTACCCTGCGATTAAAGCATATCGAAAGATGAGCGTATAAATAAAATGACAAAAGACTTAGAAAAAAGACTAAAAGTAATCCGAGACCATCCATCTAGAACTGATTCTGAAAGTGAAGAGCTAAGGACTGAAATTAAAAGACTGAAGGAAGAAAATTCAAATCTAAAAGGTTCGGCGCCAAACTGCGAAGAATATGCAAAAATAAACATAACTGCAATTTTTAAAGATACGGGTGAGCCAGCTGCAAATGCGGATGCAAATATAAGAAAAGAGGACGAGCCGACTGATTTTGTTTTTCAACGAGGAGAAGAAGAACTCCGATACAAAAAAGGAGCAAACATTTATTGTCCAATGAACAAGGAAGGAAAATATTCAATTTGCCTGCCAAAAGGGCACTATTTTGTGTACATCTGGGGGTATAAAGGCACAGACGTTCTTGGAACTATATTCAATGTAGGTCATCAGAAAAAAAGCTACTATGCAGAAACTAGGTTCCAACTATTTTCTGGAAAAGAAAAAGAAATCAAAATGGAGCTTTGCGAATCAAAGTGGTATAAATGAAATTCGACCTTGAAAAAAAATTAAAGGAAATCTGGGGCCGTCCGTCTAGAACTGAGGCTGAAAAACAAAAGCTCGAATCTGAGCTGCTGAAAGCAAAGAAAGAAAAAGCAGCCCTGGAAGAAAGACTGAATTCTGAAAATGGCGGTGAAAGTTCAGCCGGAAGAATAGCAAAATCTGTCTTAAAAGGTGCGGCTCTTTTGGGAGCATATGCTGCTGAAGTTTATTATTTGGCAATTCCGTATCATACCAAGATGTATTCTTTGGCGCAGTCTTGGTACACGGGCTACGACAAATATCTAGAAAAAGCAAACGCGAAATTTTTTAATCGACTTTTTGGGCATGAAGGGACTGGAGAGGCCGCAATAGGTCACGTTATTGGCGATGGTTTTTCAGGATTGGTTATAGGAGCAATTACTGCTATCCCAATAGGAATCGTTGGTTCATTAACTTATTACTTGATAAAACGAGACTTTCCATCAAATCCCATACTTCCAATAGTCGCAACAGGCGCGTGTGGTGCACTGGGAGGTCTATTTGGCGCAGAATTTTCAGATGCAAAAGGGATTATGATTGGGTCTTACATTGGCACTGCAATTGGTGCACTTTCAATATTGGGTGCAAAATATGAATCTGAAGAAAATGGAGCCAAAAAATGACAGACGAACTTGAAAGAAGATTGAAGATAATTCATAACCATCCTTCTAGAAGCGACGCTGAAAATGAAGAGTTGAAGGCAAAAATACGGCAGCTTGAAACAGACCAAGCTGAAACAAAGGGCAGACTGAAAAAAGCAGAAGGTACTCTAGAAGAATCTAGAAAAAATCAAAATCAGAATGTTGTTGTGAAAACAACGCAGGCAGTTAACGATGCGGATGAAAATCTGGCAAGGGAAGTTGAAAAGAACTTTGAAAAAATGTTGGGCGGGCTTGACAATGATTCTTTGATGAACGTCGTTATGGCTGTTCCATTGTATGAAACAGGGAATAAAGAGCACGATGAACTAGTTTCAGATATAATCGATGTCCGCGAAATGGAAAGCAGGGACGAAGCAGTTAGGGCGAAGGCACTAAAAAACATAACTAAAGAGATAGTAAACGACAAGGACACTCCTGAATGGGTAAAGAAAACCTTGCCGATGTATGAGCCAGATCACATTATGTTTCGCAGGCATATTACTGGGAAAAAGAAATGTCTCGCAAGGTATCTGGTAAAAAACGGAGAGATTGGCAGAAGCAGGCTTAGGGCATTAATTCAGGACAGTCTAGCAAAAGCACACGAAGAATATTCACATACTGCAAATCCCTCTCAATCAAAACTGATTTGGAAGGAAAAAATGATGCCTTACTATCTGGCGATTGCAAATCCTTCAAAAATCAAGGCAGAGTATGATTTCAATGAAGACATTAAACAAGTTGCAGAGGACGAAAACAGGGGTGGCATAAGCCTTGCCACTTGGCGCAAGAGCTCAGGGCGTGAAGACTATGACGAACGCCAGGAACGAATTGAAGACGCGATTAAAACTTTCAAAACAGCCATATTTTTGAATCCAGAACTGGTTTCAGCATATTACAATCTTGGAACAATATATGCCCATAAGGCTGAATATGATAAAGCAATTGTTGAATTACAAAAAGCAATAGGGCTTGACCCTGACACTTCAGCTTATCACAACAATCTTGGGTTATGCCACTTTAAAAAAGGCAATCTACATGAAGCAATCAAGGAATATGATGCTGCAATGAGACTTGATCCCGATGCACGCATTCCTAAAATGAATTTGTCCAGTATGAAAACTCAGGTAAAGAGATCATACCCTGACTCTGAACTAGAAGATTATAGATATTGACTGATAATGACAGACGAACTTGAAAAAAAACTAAGGGAAATTAAAAAAAAGCACAGTTCAAACCCTGCAAAAAATACTAGAAAAAAATTTGATTTGGAAGCTAAGCTTACCGAGATTGAAAATTTTCCTTCAGAGTCGGATAAAATAGAAGAAGCAACTATAACAAAACATCCTTTCTGGAAAAAATACTTGATTACAGTTGCTGCAGTTTTAGCGCTTTGCTCAGGATACTACGTGCTTTCAAATTCAAACATTGAATATTTCAAGGAAAAAAGAGTTTACAATTCATACTCGTCTGAATTCAACGGGATACACCGGCTTGTTGCAAATGAAAAATATGCAGAAATTGGCACAAAGATAAAAGAATTAGCTGCAAAGCTTGAAAATGAAAAATATGCTTCAACAAAACCCTTGCTTGAAAATGTTAAGAACTACAATTATACCAAATTGGTTTACTTTCCTAAAAAAACAGAAAAAAATCTTGTGAAAGAAGGCTATAACGAGCAGGTTTGGGTTGAGCCAAAGTATGAAACAAAGACAAACTTTAGGCCGGGAAACTTTTTACACGACTTAGAAAATATTGCAGGCCCTGAAAAACCGAAAGGCATATTTGAAACAGAAAGGGTGCTAGTAAAAGAGGGGCATTATGAAAAAGGGGCATGGCATCCTCCGGTTTACCAAGATGTGTTAAGTCCTGCGCACTACAAAAAAATCCAGGTAAATCCATATGCAGGAAATGAAAAAAGAATTGAGGATTTTATTCCTGCAGACAAAGTAAAAAAATGACAGCCGAACTTGAAAAACACCTAAGGGAAATCATTAATCATCCTTCTAGAACTGAGTTTGAAAATGAAGAGCTGAAAGCAAGAATACAACAGCTTGAAGCTGAAAAGGCAAAAATTAAAGAAAAAAAGGGAGACAAAACTGAAAAAAAACCAAGAGAGATTCTGAACACTACTAGTTCAAATAATGCACAGCCACAAAATCTTGAAATGCCAGCAGCAAAACCTTCGTCCCGTAAATTGGGAAAAGTCGCAATATTCGCAACATTGGCAGCATTGATTGGCGGAGCTTATTATCTTATACCTAAAAACAGCAAAGAAAACACTGCATCAACTCAAACAACAAAGCCGGAAGTGCTTGAACAAAAAATCAAAGGCTGGACTGAAGAAATTCCATTTGATTTTGACACAACAACATACCAAACATTCAAGAAAGACGTGCCCATCTCTGCATCCAAAAATGGAAAGCAATGCATTTTTTCAGTTGAGGGATATCAAGGGCAGCTGTATGCAACAATCCGAGAGGATAAAACATACAACAAACTGTCACAAATATTCATAGCTGTAAGCCCGCATAAGAATGCGCATCCGAGCCGACAGGTAGGTGCAAAACTAATATCTTCGCACAATGACAAATATCTTTTTGCACTGGAGTCGCTGGGCTCCAACAAAGGACGAGTTGAAGATAAGATTGTTTACCAAGAATTAGAAACAGACTCAGGCACTTTACAGCTGGCAGTTGAAGTTGACAGCTGGGGCAACACATCATCGCGACTTATGGGCGGGACATCTGGTGAGTTTTACATGCAGATTAAAATGAGCGGAAAGGCCAGTGTATCTCTTATTACACGCTGACTGCCACAGCAAAGAACTACCCCGTTTTGACAAGACGGAACAAAAAATGACAGACGAACTTGAAAAAAAACTAAGAAAAATCCTGAATCATCCAAGTAGAAGTGAGTCTGAAAATGAAGAGCTGAAAGCAAGAATACAACAGCTTGAAGCTGAAAATGCAAAAACTAAAGAAAAAATGCGCGAAACTAAGCCAGATAGAGTCTCTGCTGAAGCACCATCTTCAGAAATAGAACACATAATTGACAAGATAAATAAAAAAGGTTCTGCAGAATATCTGCCTTTTTCCAAGGGCACACTTAGGCTGCTTGACGATTTGGTCGCAAGATATGAGTCGGGCAAAGAAATTTCATATGCAGAACAGAAAATATTGACAGAAGCTGCTGCAAAAGGGGCTGGTGAATATTCTGCAAAAAAAACCAAGAAAGAAGGCTACGACGACAGGTCACAGGACGCAGAAAGGAAGCTTTCAGCCTCAGTAGTACGCCACGGGAGCACTTCACCTAAAATCATAAAAGAATATGCACTTCCTGTTTTGAAAGAACTAATAGTTGAAAGCAGAAAACAAATGCTTGACGCAAGCTCTGGCGAAAGCCTGACATTGGCAGTTCTCTCTATGCCACCTAAAAGAAAATCAAAGGATAAAAATTATGCAAAAATATCAGAAGCGCACAAACAATATTACGCCTGCCAGGATGCTCTTGAAAAAGCTAAAGCAATGAGGCGGGAAGGGGATACCAAAAAAGCACATGGCATGCTTATCGAGTTCCTTAAACCCATTGCACGAAGAAATGCAGAGTATTATTTGAGGAACGATCGTGATTTAAGGGAAGAGGCAATACCTGAACTTGTTGACAGATTAACCGAGACCCACATTTCAGCATATGCTGTTTCTGAAACAGGATGTGAAATCGGTATCGGAAATGAAATGAAAAAAGCAAAAGAAACTTTTGAAAAGCTTTTGCCTGACGATAAAGCTAAAAGAGAATACGCAACAAAACTGCTTTGATTTATAAACTTCGAAAATCCTTCTGATTCTCCGAAAGTCATCCGGTTTTTTCTAGCAAAGCAATTTAAACTTTAAAATCTATAATAATAGCATGAGAAAATATGATTTGGAGAAAAAACTAAGGGAAATCTACGCCAGAAAAACTGACTCAGAGCTTGCGCATGAAAGGAAGATAAAGTGCGCGATAGCTCTCCCTCTCATAGCTGCAGCCGCAATTTCTACTGCATACGCATTTTCTTATTATTTCAAAAAAGAAACTAAAGTTAGTGCAAGTTTAGAAACAAATATTTCCAGAGCAGAACCTGTAAAAGTTGAAATTGTAAAACCAAGTGAACCAGAAGAAAAAATAATTCCAGAAGAAATTAAACCACCGGCAGAAAATATCCTGGCTGCCAATGAAGTTAAAGATACAAACATAAATTATGATAAAGAGCAAGACTCACAAAAACCTGCGCCTGCTTCAGTTGGCCCGAATGGTGAGAAAATCTATTCCCGCACAGTAAAAGAGCTTGAACTTCTGCTTGAACACAAGAAAGTCAGCAGAAGCGACAAGTGCAGTGTTAAGTTAATTGTTGATGAAATTAAAAGAGGCTTTAAGCTGCATGATGGATGGGAGCCAAAGGCATACAAAGATGTTTCAGAATATCTGCTGAATGAAAAGAAAGTTCCAAAAGAAAAACTTACAGAAGAACTTGGCAACTTGGTTGAAAATGCGACTGTTGAATTTGTAGAAGGCGGAATGCCTGAGCTTCAAATAACTGTTGTTGACGGAACCAAAAAAGTCTTTATGAAGAACATGAATATAACGCCAAACGCTTATTTCGGCGGGAATGTTGAAACTATCCTTATCCGTGCATTAAAATCAGCAGGATATACTGACTAATTCCGGGGTGGAACTATGAAACTGAGATTTAACCTAGACGCAAGTCTCGAATTCAAGCTTTGGGAAAGCAGCACAAAACCAAATTTTGAAAAAAGGCTGCTGGTCAGCCTGAAAAAAGACTATCTGAAAAGCGAAGAAAACCTTCTGGATTTCAGGCTTGAAAAAGCATATGAAATTTCAAAAGACTATGATGTAAAAGCATGTCCTTTCAGCAAAGTCCATTCTTTGCACATGAAAATTGAGCCAAAAGAGGAAAAAAAGCTAATCAAGCATCTTCAAAAGCTGAACTATGTTTTTGAAGCAAGAGCTCCGGGAATAATCTGTGTGCCTGAACTAATAAACAATAAAGAGTTCAAGCCTGTAAAGAAAAAGGATTCAGGCTCAAAATGGAATCTTGAGCTAATCTGCTCAAGGCTTTGCAACAAAAAAGGATATTCTGGAAGAGGAATAAAGGTTGCAGTGATGGATACAGGCGCAGACTTCATGCACAAAGAGATTATAGAAAGGTTTGCAGAAAGCCCCGGCTACAATTTCCTCGACAATACTGAAATGCCATATGACGGGGAAGGGCATGGGACACATGTTGCAGGAACTATTGCAGGAGAAAGCACTGGAGTTGCACCAGAATGCGAGCTAAGGGCATACAAGGTTCTGGATGACTTTGGCTACGGAACTGAAATAGAATTAATCAGGGGAATTGAAAAAGCAATTGATGAAAAAGTGCAGATTTGCAACATGAGCCTTGGTTTTACAAACCCTTCAAGCACATTAAGGGAAGCCCTGAAAATCCTGACAAAAGAAAAAATAATAGTGTGTGCTGCTGCAGGAAATGAAGCAGATGAGCCCTGCTATCCTGGAGATTTTGAGATGCCAGGCATAATTAGTGTTGCAGCTGTTGACAGATACAAGGCAAGAGCAGAGTGGAGCAGGGTAAATACCAATAATGATGTTTCAGCCCCAGGGGTTGACATTATTTCATGTGCGCCTGGCAACCAATATGCGCAGATGTCAGGCACTTCAATGGCAACTCCACATGTGGCAGGGGCAATAGCTTTATATATGGGCAAGGACATAAAGTACGAGGGGGAATTGGAAAACATACTCGAGATGTGTTCTGAAAAATTGGGTGATAAGTGTGATTACGGCTACGGGCTGATACGCCCAGATAAAATGATAGACATAACAAAACACTTTTGGAGGCTTGAAGTTGAATGTATGCGAAAGGCAAACTCTACTTGATGCTTAATGACGGAAACTGTATTCAGGATTTGACAAAGAAGCTTGAGCAGTACAGCATTTCAGTCAGTGAATGCTTCAAAACCATGGCAATAATGGCAGTTGAATATGATGCAGCAAAATATCCTGACTTTTCAAAACTTGAAACATTGCTTCTTGGAATCGAATTTGGAAACCAGAAAGCAATAAAAGGAATTGAAAACGTGCCAGTAATAAAGACGCCTGAGAAACCTGTGCATCAAACCCTGAAAGTTACTTATTTGGATGACAAACCAAAAGAATAAATACTACATCTGAAACAAATCCAGTATGCTTTTAGACTTTCACGCGCATCTTGACCACTTTGCATTTAAAGACGACTTAAGCCTGGTAATTGAAAGAGCAAAAAATGTGATGATTGTCGCAACAGGCATTAATCCAGGCACAAACAGGTTTGTTCTTGAGCTTTCAAAAAAATATCCTAACATTAAGGCAGCTCTTGGCATGTATCCAATCGAAGCACTGCAGGAAGAAGCAAACCAGGGAGAGTATCCGATAAAGATCGAGCATTTTAATGTTGATGAAGAGCTTGAGTTCATAGCAAAAAACAAAAACAATTTTGTTGCTGTTGGTGAAGTTGGCTTGGATTTCAGCATTGTTAAAGACAAAAACAAAGAACAGAAAGATGTTTTTGAAAAAATAATAAAGCTGGCTGAAAAACTAAAGAAGCCTATTGTTGTGCACAGCAGGAGAGCTGAGCAGGATGTCATTGAAATGCTTGAATCATCAGCAAACAAAAAAATAGTTCTTCATTGTTTTTGCGGAAACAAAAAACTTGTGAAAAGAGTGCAGGACAATGGATGGTATTTTTCAATTCCAACAAATGTTGCAAGAAGCGAGCAGATGCAGTATCTTGTTGAAACAACAAACATCAACAATATTCTGACAGAAACAGACTGCCCGTACCTGAGCCCGTTCCCGAAAACAAGAAACGAGCCTGCATTCATAATTGAGTCAGTCAAAAAGATTGCAGAAATCAAGAAAATGGATGCAGTTGAAGTTGAGAATGTTATTTTTAAGAATTATATGGACTTAATCTGATACTAATATGAAAATAATCGGTTTTAGTTTAAACAACATAAGGTTATGGGAGAATTCAGACAACAAGGCAGATTTGATTAAATATGTTCAGCAGCTTAATATTGGCGGGATTGAAATCGCATTTTGTTGCAAGGAACTCGAGACAACAAAATTTACAGAAGAACAGATAAATTGGATTAAGAGCTTGGATTATGTTTCAATCCATTATCCAACAAAGTCCAAACAGGAGAATAGTTTAGAGTTGCTGGGCAAGATTAAGTATTTTTATGATTTGCTCAATGCAAAAGCAGTTGTTTTGCATCCAGATGTTCTGCCTGAGCCCGAGGTTCTTGAAAAATTAGACATGGCATTTTGTGTTGAAAATCTGAGGCGGGGTTTCAGCATTAATCAGCTCAAAAAAATTTTCAAAAAATACCCAAAACTCGGCTTTTGTCTGGATGTTGCGCATGCAATGTGCTGGTCAGAAAAAGAAACAAGCAGATTGATAGAAGCTTTCAAAGATAAACTGGTGCAGGTGCATTTCAGCGCATCAAATCTAGAAACAGACCATATTTCTGCATCTGATGCTTCTGATTCATTTTTCAGGTCAATTCAGCCTGTGAAAGGAATAGATGTGCCGATTATTATTGAGACTTTTTTTGAGAAAAAAGACATTAATGCTGCCAAGAAAGAAATAGAGTTTGTCAAGAATTACATGGACTTAATCTAGTCATGGAAATTTAGTATAATCAACCCATCCTGCTTCTTTTCTTAACGGCTCAATTCTATCATGAACTGATTTTGGCAAAAGCCCTTTAAGCTGCTGCACGCCTTCCTTTGCATCATCCTCTGAATCTGACCTTGCAAACCTTATTGCAACAATTCCTTTTAATGTTCTTTCCAAAAAAGAAGGTTCTGCTATCTTCACATAATTCTCGCCATAATCGCAGAAATCAGACCTCAGCAAAGAATATGCAACTACAAAATCACCGTATACTCCCTTGCGCCTGAACATTCCATTCTCATCTATCAGGTCTTTTTGAAATTCAAAAAAAGAAGGATATTTGCTTAACAGAGATTTGCCTTCATCTAATCCTGGCCAATACACAGGTCTCGCTATTGCAATATCTGACAAAAGCAGCGGCTCTCTTATAGCAGTTGTATGCCCAACTCCCCACTCGCCATTTACATATGCATAATTAAGCCTGTCCAATATGCATAATAGTTGTGCTAATGCATTGTCTTTTTGCGCTCTTTCCCAATAAGGATAGACTGCTCCTACTGCATTATACACTGCCCAGGGGATTGCTTCGAACGGATCTTGCCTATTTTTGCCTGCAGAATCAGCATATGCATTTTTGAATGCTTTATCATGCACTTCAACTATTTTAGCTATAAACTTATCGGGATTATTATCCATCAAATCCCTTGAAAACGGCTCGATAAGAGTTACAACTTCAATATCATGCCTGTCCAGCGAAGCTTGCATTTCACGCAGTACTTTATCGAGACCATTATTTTCCATTTTAACCCTGTTACAGAACTCTTTTTTTATTATCAACATAAGCTCAAACAAACAATTATTTAAATATATACCCAAATAAGCATAAAACATGCAAAAAACACCTTATTGTTCGTGGAAAAACAGGGAGCTTTCAGAAGGCTGCAAACTGTGCGTTCAGGGCAAAAAACTAGTCTTGTTTGTGACAGGCTTATGCTCAAGAAACTGTTTTTACTGCCCTTTGTCTGAAAGAAAGAAGAACAAGGACATAGTTTGGGCAAATGAATGGCAAATCTCAAGCGACAAAGACATAATAACTGAGGCTGAGCTGTGTGACAGCAAAGGCGCAGGGATTACAGGCGGAGACCCTCTGCTCAGGCTTGAACGGACTATTAAATACATAAAAATGCTTAAGAAAAAGTTTGGCAAACGTTTCCATGCCCACCTTTATGCTCCTTTAGAGAATCTGACAGAAGAAAAACTAGAGAAACTGTACAAAGCAGGACTTGATGAAATAAGATTCCATCCAAAACTTACAGACAAGACAAACTGGTACAAGCTGTTGTTTGCAAAAAAATACGATTGGCTTGTTGGCATAGAGATTCCAATCATCCCAACAAAAGAATACAGGAAAGGAACAGTTGATTTAATTGAATATGCTAAGCATAATGTTGACTTCTTTAACTTCAATGAACTTGAGATGTCTGACATGAATACAGATGAGATGGCAAAGCTTGGCTTTGTAATCAAAAGCCCTCTGAGCTATGCAGTGAAAGGTTCGCAGGAGTTTGCATTTGAGCTTCTGAAAAAATATCCAACACTAAGAATACATTACTGCACTGCAACTTTGAAAGACAGAATACAGCTTGGCAACAGATTAAAGAGAAGGGCAAAGAATGCGAGAACCAAACTCGACATTGTTACAAAAGAAGGAATGCTTATCAGGGGCGCAATTTACATCGAAGAAACAAAACCTAGCTATGGCTATAGAAAAAAGATTAGCAATCTAAGTAAAAGCCAGACAAAAGCAATACTAAAAAAACTGGCAAAACTAAAATCAAAACTTGAAAAAGAGTTTGGCAAAAACTTTTTGTTAGACGACTTTAAGCTGAGAATACTCGCATCAAAAAAACTCATGCCAAAGATTGCAAAGCAGCATCCAAACTGTGCGATTGTGGCAGAATATCCTACACATGACGGAATCGAGATAGAGCTTGAGTTTCTCTCCTGAAAACATTTATAAATCAACCACGCTTATAAAAATAAAAAAGGTGATGGAATGGAAGAGATTATTGTAATGTCAGTAGGCGGCTCAATTATTGTGCCAGACAAAGTCCACCACAAGTTCTTGAAAGAGTTAAAAGAGATTGTTGCAACAGACAAACGAAAGTTTGTAATAGTCACAGGAGGCGGGAAGACTGCAAGAGATTACATTGAGGCATTAAGGGAAGAAGGCATTAAATCTTATCTCAAGCAGAACCGAGTTGGGATTGAAGCAACAAGGCTGAATGCAGTTCTTCTTGCAGAATTTTTTGAAAAATACAATCTGGATGTTCCAAAAAGCATAGCTGAAGTAAAAAACCTACTTAAGCACCACAAAGTTGTTATCACAGGCGGATTCAGGCCTGGCTCAACAAGCGATGGCACTGCTGCATCAATTGCAGAAGCTGTTGGCTCAAAACTATTCATCAACATGACAAATGTTCCTGGATTATATACAAAAGACCCAAAAAAGCCAGGCGCAAGATTGATTCCAAGCATAACGTATGAAAAATTCAACAGATTCTTCAAAAATTTTGAGGAAAAGCCAGGGCAGCATTTTGTTCTCGACAAGCAGGCTGCAAGGATTGTTCAGAAAAACAAGATAATTGTTGTCATACTGAAAGGAAACAAAAATCTCAGGATGTGCCTTCAGCATAGAAGGTTTGTTGGCACAGTAATCCATGAATAAGCTGAAAAAAAGAGGGAGTGTAGATGTTGATTGGGCGATAAGCCTAGCTATTTTCATAATCTTTTTGACATTATTTTTTATGTTTGTATTTCCAATGTTCAATGCAAAGCCTCCCCAGTCAAATGTGATTGGTTTTGTAATGGAAAAATTCACAGAACAGGATTCAGAAAAGAGTGTTGCGTGGACTGTGAGCAAGGTTTTGGTTTATGTAAGCAGCACAAACGCAGGAATCTATCCTGTGTCTCTTGCTCTGCCATATGAATTCAGCACAGAAAACAGCTCTTTTTTTGACGGAAGGCCTTTGCTGATTGATGAAAACAGAATATTTTTTTACCACAACCTGAAAAATGGCTCACTTTATCTTGTAAGCTCAAACTCAACTTATTTTGCGCAGTCAGGAAAATCATATGACTTAACTTGTTCAGATTCTAGTTTTGAAGTTTCAAACGAAAACATGAATGTCGATGTTCTGAATGGTTTAATCACGCAAATAGATTATCTTGGAGAAACAGTTGCATTTGATTTTGATTACGGAGATCTTGCTGCAACTAGCTCAACAGATTTCTGGGACAAAGATTTTGTATGCAAATATTTGAGAGGCGGGCACAGCATCTATCCAATGGCAAACTCAACAATAATTTTTAACTACATGCCTTCAGCTGCTGTTAATTTAAAACTGACTCTTGATGAGAATCACTATCACAGCTATTATGACGGCACAGCTCACTCAATAGATTACGGAGACAATACATGCAAAACTCTGAACACAAATATTTTGGATTTGTATGATTCAGATGGAATTGCATTTGTATCAAACGAAATGTCTGTCACAATGTGCTACAATAATGTGACTGGAGAAAAACTGAACTTAAGCCTTCAGCTGAGCAATCCTTACAAAATAGTTTTGCACCAAGGAAGTGTTCTCGACTACCTTAACACAAGAATCGAGCTTGGAGCTCTGCAAAAGCTGAGCGGATTGTCATATGAACAATTAAAATCACTTAACCTGAGCAGAAAAAACAGCTATGATGAGCTGAAATCTGAATGGGGGATATCTGCTGCAAATGATTTTGACTGGAGAGTCAGCAACAAAACACTGCAATGAACAAAAAAGCGTATCTAAAAACAGTTGAAGTTTTGCTAGCCATGCTTATCGGGGGCGCATTCATAATCTATGTAATCCCTGCAACATTGACAAGAGAAACTGAGCAGCCTCCCTTAGACTTGTTGAGCAACCTTGAAAACAATGCAGATTTCAGGCAGTATATGCTGTTCAACCAAACAAACTGCGTTGATGCTGAGCTGCTCACACAGAAATTCCTGCCTGTTAAATTTAAATATTCATATGCATTCAGTCCATGTACACTGGATAATTACGCAGATATTCCTGCAAACCTGCCGAAAGACAGGAGAGTTTATGTTGACAGTGTATTTATAGCAGGAAACACAACAGAGTACAAGCCGGTGATTGTAAAACTATTTTACTGGGTGGAAAAATGAGAATTGAGATTGACACTTCAAAAGATTCGAAAGACGAGATAAAGAAACTGATAAAGATGCTTCAGGCAATTGTTGAGGAAGGCTCTGGCTGGGGAACGCCTAGCTATAACCCGAGCGAGATGCCTGGGCTTGGATTCATGGACGCAGACAGCACAGCTTCAACAATAAGTTCATCAACAATAGAAACAAAAACTTCAGGCTCAAAAATAAAAAAAGACGATGATGACGAGATACCACAAATTGAGCTGTATTAAATGAAAAAGTTTGAGTTTCTTAAGCACACAGCTGACGTAAAGTTCAGGGCGTATGGCAAGAATCTGGAAGAGCAGTTTGCAAATGCAGCACTTGCCATGTTCTCAATAATAACTGAAACTGAAAAAGTCAAGCCTGAGTTCGAGAAAACAATCACAGTTGAAGGTGCGGATGAAAAATCACTATTGTATAACTGGCTTGAAGAGCTTTTGTATCTGATGGATGCAGAAGAGTTCATGCTTCACGATGTAAAGAAACTAAAGATAGAGAAAAAAGAAAAGCTTAAATTGACTGCACATGTTGTAGGCTCAAAGTTCAAGAAAGAATATGAGATTTTAAGCGGCATAAAAGCTGCAACCTACAACGAGATGGAGATAACTCCAAAGTATGTGCAGGTTGTTGTTGATGTTTGAAAATGGAACTAAAAAAACTAAACGAATTTGCATGGGAAATTCCCAAGTCAGGAAATATGAAAGTGCCTGCTATAATTTATGCTTCTGAAAAGCTGCTTGAAAAGATTAAACAGGACATGACTTTGCAGCAGGCTCAAAATGTTGCGTGCCTTAAAGGAATACTAAAGGCAGCTTATGTTATGCCGGATGCCCACCAAGGCTACGGCTTCCCGATTGGAGGAGTTGCTGCGTTTGACATGGACGAAGGCATAATTTCTCCCGGAGGAGCTGGATACGATCTGAATTGCGGGGTCCGCCTCATAAGAACAAACTGGACATTTGATGATATTGCTGAAAAACGTAAGGAGCTTTTGAATAATATACTTAAAGACGTTCCAGCAGGAGTTGGAAGAGGCGGAATCACAAAACTGTCAAAATCAGTCCTGAAAGAAATCCTTGTTAAAGGAGCAGGATGGGCAGTTGAAAATGGTTATGGCAATAAGGAAGATTTATTGAGGACAGAAGAGAATGGGCAGATAAAAGGGGCTGACCCAAATGCAGTTTCTGAAAAAGCATTTAGCAGGGGAATGCCTCAGCTTGGCACTCTTGGCTCAGGAAACCATTTCCTTGAAATCCAAAAAGTTGACAAAATCTTCAATCCAGAAGTCGCAAAAGCTTTCGGGATTGAAAAAGAAGGGCAGGTCACAGTTATGATACACTGCGGCTCCCGAGGAATTGGGCATCAGATTGCTTCTGACTACATAAGAAGCATGGAAGAAAAATATGGTTTCGCAGACCTGCCTGACAGGGAGCTTGTAAATGCGCCGATTAATTCTGATTTAGGTAGAGAATATTATGCTGCAATGTGTTGCGCAATAAACTATGCTTTTGCAAACAGGCAGATGATTCTGCACTGGACAAGAGATGTGTTTGGCAAAGTTATGGGAACAACTGACGGCATGACTCAGGTTTATGATGTCTGCCACAACCTTGCAAAGTTTGAAAAGCACACAGTTGACGGAAAAGAAAAACTAGTCTGCGTGCACAGGAAAGGCGCAACAAGAAGCTTTGGTCCAGGCAGGGAAGAGATTCCAGAAATTTACAGGAGCATAGGGCAGCCTGTTATCATTCCTGGAAGCATGGGCACTGCATCATATTTGATGGTTGGAACAAAAAAAGCAGAAGAAATCAGCTGGGGCTCAACTGCACACGGCGCTGGAAGAGTTGCATCAAGGCATGAAGCTTTGCGCAATTTCAGCGGCGAGCAAGTTAGGGATGCTTTGAAGCAAAAAGGAATTGAGCTTGTTGCTACGTCATGGAAAGGTGTAGCAGAAGAAGCTCCAGAAGTCTACAAGGACATTGACGAAGTTGCAAAAGTCTCAACAAAACTTGGCATTGGAAATGCAGTTGCAAGATTAGTTCCTTTGGGTGTTATGAAAGGGTAAAAAATGAGGTGAAAACATGGCTAAGAAAAAAGAAGACAGAAAAAGTTCAGGAGGATTGTTTATTCCGGCAGGAATATTTCTCGGAATGGGAGTTGGATTTTTAGTTGGCAATGTTCCGGCAGGTATGTTTATCGGCATGGGTGCTGGCTTTGTAGCATTTGCAATCACTGCTGTGCTTGCAAAGAAATAACTAAATATCTCTAAATTTCTTTGCTATTTTTTTTCTTTTGAAATCTTTGAATTAATTCCTTCTTTCGTTTTTTTCTTTTGTCATACAAAATACCCAAAATTCCAATCAAAATTAATAAAGTAAGAATAGGAGAATAACCCATCGCCCATCTGACTACTTGAATAAAAAGTAAAATACCTATACCCCAAAACAAGATATAACAAAAAACTATCAAAAATGCACCCAAGCTTTCCTTTGATGCCAACTTAATTAACTTAGCAGTATTAATTCGTTTCTTGTCTTCAAAATATTTATTAACTTTCACTGCAACATAAGCCGAAATAATTGCCGCTGCAAAAATAAAAAACCATTGCGACGAAACCCACTGGTCCAAAAAGGAAGTAAGAGGTTTTTCTAGCCCCAAAATATTATTCAAGATGGTTACTGAAGTATTTGTTAAGTCCATTTTCAAATATCAATAATCTTTCCTTTTTTTCCGACATTAATCACTCGCGTATTTCCTATCTTCTCTTCAATGCCTTCTGCCTCATGCACGTGCGAGCAAAGAAGAATATTCGGCTTGAATTCATCAATTGCTTTTCTAATTCCTGTGCTGCCAGGAAATATCTGTGTGAATTTCTCAATTGTTGAGCCCGATGGATGAACATGTGTCACCATTATTTTTGTTTTCATATCTTTCAGCTTATCGTTTCCCTTTTTCAAAACATCAAACATCTCTTGCTCAGGCATCTGGAAGACTCCGATGTTTGCGCCCCCGCATCCAAACAATCCAACATCTCCAATCTTAATCGAATATCCGTGAAGGTTTGTCGCACCATACAATTCTGCAAGAAAATCTGCTGTTGCCAAAGTTTCATGGTTTCCTGGAATAAGAATTACTTTCTTTCCTCTTTTAACAAAAGGGCCAACAATTCCGTCTGTAGACATCTCTGCATAAGTCAAATCACCGCAAAGCACAACCAAGTCTACATTTTCTTTTTCAGCTTTCTCAGCAAGGCTTTCAGCTAACCTTGTATCGCCGTGTATGTCCCCTGATGCTAATATTCTCATTGTACCCCCGAATATAGCCTAAGTCTGTTGATTTATAAGCATTTCCCTTTTTAAAGGCGAAATTTTATATATCCATGCTATTGCCTAAACAACATGACTGACGAAGAAAAAATAAGGCAGAAGCTGAAAAGGTTAGTGAAACAGCTGAAAGAATATTCAGGAAGGCACACAGAACTAGTCAGTGTTTATGTTCCTCAAGGATATCAGTTAATCAAAATCATACAGCAGCTTCAGGATGAGCAGGGCACTGCTGAAAACATAAAGAGCGCTGCAACAAGAAAGAATGTTGTTTCTGCACTTGAAAGAATGGTTCAGCATCTCAGGATTATTAAAAACACTCCGCCAAACGGCTTGGCAATATTTTCAGGAAATATTTCTGAAAGAGAAGGCAGGGTTGATGTCCAGGTTTGGAGCATTGAACCGCCTATACCAATTAACCTGAAGATGTACAGGTGCGACAAGAATTTTGTAACAGAGCCTTTGGAAGAAATGATGGAATCAAAGGACATTTACGGCCTGGTTGTCATGGACAAAAGAGAGGCAACAGTTGCTTTGCTTAAAGGGAAAAGGATTGTGCCGTTGACATCTTCAACCTCGAATGTTGCTGGAAAAACGAGGGCTGGCGGACAATGCCTAACAAAAGATACATTGGTAATGTTAGCAGACGGCAACATTGTTGAAATTCAGAACGTTCATAACCCCGTATCAATAAAGTCAGTTAATTTTGAGAATTATTCAATAACCGATTCGGCGGTAAAAGACAAATGGGCTGTAAAGAAAAAACAACAGTATATCATAAAAACAAAGAACCCAACAATCACAATCAATGCATCTCCTGACCATTTATTTTTTACAAGAGAAATTATAGAAAAACCAGCAAGCGGGCTGAAAAAAGGAGATTTTCTTATTATGCCTGAAAAAATTGAAGTAAACGGTAAAACTCAAAGACTAATTGCTTCCAGTTGTTTTAATTCATATTCAATATCAAAATCGGGCAGGGCTTTGCTTTGTAAAAAAAGAAAAGGATTCTTGCAAAAAGATGTTGCCGGCAGCATCAAGGTTTCACAAACAGCCATTTCATGCATAGAGCTGGGAAAAAGAAATGTCCGAAATAATTTTTTGGGAAATTTATGCAAAAAATATAGGCTTGACTTTACTGAATTCTTAAAAAAATATTGTAACCCTGCAACCTCGATTAAACTGCCCGCAAGGCTGGACCGCAATTTGGCGCAGTTTTTGGGTTACTTTATCGGAGACGGCTCTTTTGAAAAAGAAAGGATAACTCTTTTTGAGTCTAACAAAAATGTAATAAAAAATTATGAAAAAATAAGCAAGGATATTTTTAATGCTAACTGTTCGCTGAAATTCCGCAAGTCCAAAAACTATTACCAATTGAGAATTTATGGAAAGCCAATCATCAAATTTTTGAAACTTAATTTTCTAGCTTTTAAATCCAATACAACATTAATCCCAGAAAAAATATTAAAATCAAAAGATGGCGTTATTGAAGGCTTCTTAAAAGGCATTTTTGATGCAGAAGGCTACGTGGCGACTACTCGTATAGGTCTAGGGATAAATAATAAAGGAATGGCGCAGCAGCTGCAGTTTTTGTTGCTAAGATTCGGCATAATTTCTTCTCTGCACGAATATGACAATAGGGCAAACAGGTATTCAGATAATCCCAGGTACACTATTGAAATCTCTGATTTTGAATCAATAAGCCTATTTGAAAAAAAGATCGGATTCAGCTCAAAAACAAAAACATCTAAAATTGGTATTATTTTGAACCGCAGGTCTAAAAGAGATACAACAAGACAGATTTTAATTGCAGGCAGCATGGTGAGAGAATTAATCGAAAAGGCAGGCCATAACCTGCAGCTCTTTCCAAAAGTTAGCAGTTTTTTTAGAGACAAAAGGGAAATGGGCAAAAGAACTTTTGTTGAATCAATATTAAAACATATAAAAGACAAAAAACTGCATTCCATGCTGGTAAAAATAGCCCTGACCCCGTTAATCCCTGTAAAAATCAACGAAATAAGAAAAATAACCAAGAAAGAAGAACTTATTGACATTTCAGTTAAAAACCAAAATTTCATAGCTAACGGACTCTTAGTTCACAATTCAGCGCACAGATTTGCGCAGCTGAGGGAGAATGCTGCACTTGAGTTCTACAAGAGGATTGCTGAAATAATGAAAAAAGAGTTCCTTGGCTTGAAAGATTTGAAAGGAATACTTGTTGGCGGGCCTGGGATGACAAAATATGAGTTCATTGAGACTGCGCAGATAACAGACGAAGTTAAGAAAAAAATCATTGCAGTAAAAGACATAAGCTACACTGACGAGTATGGCTTGCAGGAGCTGCTTGAAAAATGCCAGGATGTTCTTGCAAAAGAGGCAGTTACAGCTGAAAAAGAAATTATGAACCGTTTTTTCAAGATGCTGGCAGAAGAGCCTGGAAAAGTTGCATATGGCGAGGCAGAAGTAAGAAAAGCATTGGATTTCGGGGCTGTTGAAATTTTGCTTTTGTCTGATGCAGTTGATGACAAGCTTTCAGATGAGCTTGAAGAAAAAGCAAACGCAGCCGGGGCTGAACTGAAAATCATTTCAACTGATACAAGAGAAGGCGTTCAGTTGCGTGAAATGGGAAAAATCGCAGCAATTTTGAGATATCAGCTGACTTAATTTCTAAAAAAATAAAAAAGTTTAAATAACAAAAGAAATTCTAATCCAAAAAACAAAAATGAAAGTACCAACTAAAATTTTTTTAACAAAAGGGGCGGGGGTTCACAAGGACAAACTTGCTTCATTCGAGCTTGCGCTAAGAAGCGCGGGAATCGAGAAATGCAATCTTGTTTATGTTTCAAGCATACTGCCTCCGACTTGCAAAATAATTTCAAAAGAAGAAGGATTGAAGACTTTGCAGGCAGGTGAAATCACTTTCTGCGTCATGGCAAGGAACGAGACAAACGAGGCTAACAGGCTGTCTGCGTCTGCAATTGGCTTGGCAATGCCAAAAGACAATAATGCTTACGGCTATCTTTCAGAGCACCATGCATTCGGCGAGAAAGCAGACATTGCAGGAGAGTATGCAGAAGACTTGGCAGCAACAATGCTTGCAACAACTTTAGGAGTAGAGTTTGACCCAAACAAGGCTTGGGAAGAGAGAGAGCAGCTTTTCAAGGCTTCAGGCCACATAATCAGGACAACACACATCTGCCAGTCAGCTGAAGGGCACAAGGACGGCTTGTGGACAACAGTAATTGCAGTTGCAGTTTTTATTGAATAAATATTGAGGCGTTTCTATGAACTTTACAGAGCAGGCATTTATTGAAATGTTTCCAGGAAAAGGTGTTCCTCCAATTAGTGTCAGCTATTCTGGAAAGTTCAAGATGTACAATGCAAACGTAAGGAGAACTCCGTTTGGGTTGCATTTTAACCTTTCAAAGGAATGGAGAAAAATAGATGACAGCATAAAGATGGGGCTGATACAGAGCCTTCTTGGCAAAGTTTACAAAACAAAAGTACAGACAACAAACATAGACTTGTACAATAATTTCACAAAGCACATACACATTTCTATCCCCAAAACAAAAACAGATGAAATTCTGAAGCAGGCTTTTGACAGGGTTAATGAAAAATATTTCAACGGGCAGGTTGAGCTGACAAATCTTGTATGGGGAAGCCCTAACAAGAGAACATTAGGCACGTACAGCTATCACACTGACACAATTGCAGTAAGCTCTATCTTCAAGGACTGCCCGCAGATTTTCATTGACTATGTAATGTACCACGAGATTCTGCATAAAAAAATAAAATTCTACAGCAAGAACGGAAAGAACTACCACCACACATCCGAGTTCAGGGAGAAGGAAAAAGAGTTTGAAAACCATAAAGTTGTAGACCACGAGCTCAAAAACTATATAAGCAGAAAAAGAATAGTTAGGAAAAAGCCGAAGACTAACTGGTGGTTTTGGTGACAAAAAGAGAAGAGATTTTTGAGCTTCTGAAAAACAATGCAATGTCTGCCCAGCAGATTGCATTTTACTTTAAGTGCCCAATTGAGGACATTGAACAAGATTTGCACCATCTTGCAAAATCAGTCAGACCTGCGTATGAGCTGAGAATGTTTCCTGCACACTGCGAAAGCTGCGAATTTGTTTTCAAGGAAAGAAGCAAAATAAGGAAGCCGAGCAAGTGCCCGAAATGCAGGAACGAGCGCATTATTCCTCCATTATTCAAAATAGAGCCCCTTGGCAAAAAGAAAAAGCTTTAAAACCCGTAACCAGATTAAGCATAAAATGACAGAAAAAGCAACAGTAACTCCTTGGGAAGTCAAAGGGGATGTTGATTACAGCAAGCTAATCAAGGAATTCGGCACGCAGCCAATAGATGATGCGCTTCTGGAAAGAATTAAAAAGCATACCAAAGAGATACATCCATATCTCGCGAGAAAAATTTTCTTTTCACACAGGGACATGAACTGGCTTCTTGACGAGTATGAGAAAGGCAACAAATTCTTCCTTTACACAGGAAGAGCGCCTTCCGGCCCCGTGCACCTAGGGCACCTTGTTCCATGGATGTTCACAAAATGGCTTCAGGATAAGTTTGACGTAGAGCTATGGTTCCAGTTCCCAGACGAAGAGAAGTTTTTGTTCAAAGAGAATCTTACATTAGATGACACTGCAAAATGGACAATGGAAAATGCCTATGATGTTATTGCACTAGGCTTTAACCCAAAGAAAACAAAGTTCCTTGTTGACACAAAGCACGCAGGCATTATGTATAAAGAGGCTGTGAAAGTTGCAAAGAAAATAACTTTCTCAACAGTAAAAGCAACTTTTGGATTTGACAACTCAACAAATATTGGCTCGATTTTCTATACTGCAATGCAGGCAGTCCCTGCTTTCCTTCCGAGTGTGATTGCCGGCAAAAATATTCCGTGCTTAATTCCATTAGGATTGGACCAGGACCCTCATTTCAGGGTTTCAAGGGATGTTATGCAAAAGCTGGGATACTATAAGCCTGCAATACTTCACTGCAGATTCCTGCCAGGATTGACAGAAAGCGGAAAAATGTCTGCATCAATTGCTGAAACTGCGATTTATACAACAGATTCTCCTGAAGCTGTTGCCAAGAAAATAAACAAGTACGCATTCTCAGGCGGAAGAGACACAGTTGAAGAGCACAGGAAGCACGGCGGCAACCCTGACATAGATGTTGCTTACCAATATCTCACATTCCTTGAAGAGGATGACAAGAAACTGAAAAAGATTTACGATGACTACAAATCAGGGGCTTTGCTGACAGGAGAGCTAAAAAAGATTTGCATTGACAAAATCAATGAATTCCTGGCAAAGCACCAGAAAGAAAGGGAAAAGGCGAAAAAGCAGTTTGACAAATTTCTATACAAATAAAAATGTCACTTGACAAAATTAGCCAGCAGATAAAAGAACTAGAGGACGAGCTTTCTAAAACTAAGTACAACAAAAGCACGCAGCACCATGTCGGCTTGGTAAAGGCAAAGATTGCTGCGCTAAGAGACAAGCTACTTGTTAAGGCAAAACAATCCGGCGGGCCAAAGACTACATATGCAGTCAGGAAAACCGGAGACGGGACAGTAATCCTTATTGGATTCCCGTCAGTCGGGAAATCAACTTTGCTTAATGCTTTGACAAACGCAAATTCTGCAGTTGCTGCATACGATTTCACAACACTTGATGTTGTTCCAGGTGTGCTTGAGCACAAACACGCAAAAATCCAGGTGCTTGATGTTCCAGGAATTGTGCACGGCGCTGCATCCGGAAGAGGAAGGGGAAGGGAAGTTCTTTCAGTAATGAGAAGCGCAGACCTGGCAATAATTCTGATTGATGCAACCCATCCAGACCATTATCCGGCAATAATGAAGGAAGTTTATGACGCAGGCATAAGATTAAACCAGCACAAGCCGATTGTCAAGATTATCAGGAAAACAAGAGGCGGAGTCAGAGTTGGCGCAACAGTAAAGCTGACAAAAATCACAAAAGAGATGGTTCAAGATATAATGAGGGAGTTTGGATATTCAAATGCAGATATTGTCATAAGACAGGATATTGATGTTGACCAGCTCATTGATGCAATCGAAGGCACAAGAGTTTACATGCCTGCAGTCATAATAATAAACAAGATTGACCTTGTCAGCAAGGAAAGGCTTGAGGAAATTAAAAAAGAAATCAAGCCAGACATATCCATCTCTGCTGACAAAAGGCTGCTTATTGAGAAAGTCAAAGACATAATCTACAATGGCTTGAATGTAATAAGGGTTTACTGCAAGCAAATAGGCAAGCCTGCTGACATGCAAGTTCCATTGATAATGTTCAAGAATTCAACAATCAGCGACATGTGCAGCAAGCTTCACAAGGATTTTGTTAAAAAATTCAAGTTCGCAAGAGTCTGGGGAAAGTCAGCAAAATTCCCCGGGCAGAAAATCATGCTCGCGCACAAGCTTCAGGATGAAGATATAGTTGAGCTGCACACAAGATAAATGGCTGTTGTTGCATAAATTTATAAAGTTCTAAAGTTTAGACTTGCTGTGGTAAAAAAAAGTGTAATTCAAATTCTAATTATGGTAAGTTTAATGTTTATGGCCGGTTGTACTATGGGCGAAAATTTGGCATATCAGACACAACAACCTGCCGATAATGAACTTCAACGAGCAGAACCATATCTAAACAAAATTGTTCTTGAAGACATAGGGATAAGAAGCATCGCAAGCAATGTTGTCCAAAGTTGTACATATAACAACAAGGAATGTCATCTAAATAGCATATATCGTTATATCGCAGAAAACTACAAATACTATAGCGACCCACGAAGCAACGAATTTATTCAAACACCTTCTGAAACAATGGGCGTTAAAGGGGGAGATTGTGAAGATTTAAGCATTCTACTTATATCATTATTAGAAAATCTTGGCATAAAAACATTCCTTGTTTTGACCCCAGATCATGCGTATGCTCTTGCGTGTGGCATTGATGTTAGCAAACTCAGAGATGAAATTATTTTATCTCCTAAAAAAGAGGTTGTGGTTTTTGATGAAACCATTTCATTGGATCCATTTTCAGCAAAATATTATCCCGGATCTGCTGCTGAGTTAACAGAACCTATCGAAATGAAGTACGAGATGCAATCAAATCTTCCCATCGATATCTTGTTTGTTCCATCCGAAGAAAGCCTAAGTAATTGGGCAAAAGGCAAAGAATACAAGTATTATCCACGTTGTTCTAAAGAAAAAATGTTAAAATCGGCAGGAAGCTGCGAGATTATTCCTGGAGGCATTATGCTAGTTAACATGAATGATGCTCGAACAACAGTTGGACTAAAAATCAGCACAATAGTTCCAACTTTAGAACCAAATGAAGTGAAGATAACATCATATAGTATAAAAAATGAAACCTGTGTGATAATCGACCCAACTGCGTTAGAAGATGGATATCCCGGTTTCAATACAAACAGCTCAGGAGAAAAAGTTGCATTTGATCCTGTAACAAAAGAATACGTAAGATTAAGCTAGATTTCTTTTTCTTCTGGAATTGCAGTCGGTGCTGAACCGCCGTGCCATGTTATTCTTGGCCTGACCTGCATCATATACATCCTCTCGTTTTCGTCGTCAATAATAATTGCTGCGCCAGGCATCTTTGGCAGTTCATTCAAGTATTTGTCAAGCCCTTTCCTAAAATAGCTCTGCATCAATGTTTCCAGAGCGTCAGTGTCAATCTTTGCAGTCAGCCTGTGCGAAAGTATGATGTCTGACTGAGTCATGACATCTGTATGTATCTTTCCAGGCTGCTGAGAAGCAAGTATTAAGGAAATTCCAGGCTGCCTTCCTTCCCTCAAAATTGTGATTAATGATTCTGTTGCTGCAGTCCTGCCTCTGTTCGGCAAAAACTCGTGAGCTTCGTCTATAATCATCCAGACTAAAGGCTCCATCCTCTTTTTTTCGACCTCTTCCTTATAATATTCCATCTCTTCCTTTATGTCAACAAACTCTTCTTCTTTTCTTGACCTCATTCTTTCAACAAACAATTTCTGCGCAATCAATCCAAGAGCAAGGCTCTTAATCTGCCAGCCTCCTGGTGTTGTTGCATAGCAGCTCATGTCAAGCACAGTAATTTTCCCCCCAATAACCAAATCAGAAAGCTTTGTTCCTTTCTCGCTGAACAATCCCCATGTTTTTGCATTTTCAAACCTGTTAATTGCTGCATTTTTTGTTTTCTCATCAATTGTCTTGTCATCCTCAATTGCAAAAATAATGTCCTGTATTGAAAAGTTCTTTGCTTCAATCTTGTTAAGCGCTCTTTCAATCACAACACCTACTGGCTCATTCCTATCAAGTCCAAAACTCAGGCACCAGTCTGTAATTGAAAGCTCAGATGGAAGTATTGCAAAAGGAAAATCTGTAGGAATTCCCTCATCTTTGTACTGCTTGTAATATCCAACGGGAGTAAAAATCTGGACATCAAGCCCTTTTCCTTCCAAGCCCCACTGCCTCAGCAAGCCTTCATCTTTTTTGTTTGGGAATTTCATTGTCCAGTAAACTCCCATTGTGTCAAGAATTATTATTGAAAGGTTCTGCCTGATTTCTGGGGCAACATCATTCAAGCCTTCTGCAATTGCTCCCATAGTATAGGACTTGCCCGTGCCCCTTTTTCCGCAGATGAACATGACGTGGGCTTTTGCAATATCCATAAAAATATTGTTTGCCAAGGACGTAGTTTCGCCCATTGTGACATACTGCCTTCCAAGGAAAACAGTGCCTTTCATTCCAAACTTAGTTCTGTCAGAATCCTTTCTTCCTATTATAATTTCGTAAGCCATCTATCCCTCTCTTGATGAAATTTATGAATTACTTGTATTTATAGCTTTGCAAAAATTTATATACGCACTGGCTTTAGGGCACTGCATGAAAAAGAGGAGGAAGACTTCGCATAAAGGCGAGAACGGCATAGTTCTTGTGATAGGAGGCTCTGAGATTTATGTTGGAGCTCCAATCTTAACAACAATTGCAGCGCAGGCAACAGGAATTGACCTTGCATATCTTGCTGCGCCAAAAGAGGTTGCGCTTATTGCAAATGTTTATTCGCCTGACATAATCTCAATCAAGCTTCCAGGAAGGCATCTGACTCAGCATCATATTCCTGAGTTCAAGAAATTTATTGAAAAATCTGACTGCATTGCAATAGGTCCAGGACTCGGACTGCATAAAGATACAATTGCAGCTGTGAGAAAAATCGTGAAAACAAAAAAGCCTAAAGTGATTGATGCAGATGCACTTAATGCTATTAAAGGCGCGGAGGTACATAATTGCATCCTGACCCCGCATCACGGCGAATTCCTTAGATTGTTTGGCGAGCCTGGAAATTATCAGACAATCAAAAAGCATGCAAGAAAAGATAAAATCATTCTGCTTAAAGGTCCGGTTGACTTGATTAGTGATGGAAAGAAAGTTTATTCAATTCACGGAGGAACTGACGCAATGACTGTAGGAGGAACTGGCGATGTGCTGACTGGAATTGCGGCAGGATTAGTTGCAAAAGGATGCCCTCTTCTTGAAGCTGCAGTAAAGGCTTCAAAAATCAACAAAAAAGCAGGAGAAATTGTTTTCAAAAAGAAAAAATATGGGTTATTGGCTTCTGACTTGGTAAGTGAGATTCCGAGGCTGGTTTAGAATTAAAATTTAAGTTCTTTCAATCTGCTTACTGCCTCAAGAATATCTTCCCTGTGTCCAAAAGCGCTGAATCTTAAAAAGCCCTCGCCTGCAGATCCAAAACCAGAACCTGGTGTTGTCACAACATGGCATTTTTCCAAAATCTCTTCAAAAATTGCCCATGATTCCTTTCCAGGAAACCTTGCCCATATGTAAGGAGAATTTTTGCCCCCATATGTTTCAAGCCCTAATTTTTCAAGTTCTGTTTTTATTATATTTGCATTCTCCAGATAATATGCAACAGTTGCTCTCATTTCGTCCAATCCTTTATCATCTAATGCAGCAAGACCTCCGTATTGTGCAATATTTGATGCGCCATTAAAAACAGTTGTTGTAATTCTATTCCAGTCAGCGCTGACTAAAGAACCGTCATCAAACTTAAGCTCGTCTGGCACAATTGTCCAGCCAAGCCTTACTCCTGTAAATCCAATAAATTTTGAAAAAGAGCTCACTTCAATTGCAACTTCTTTTGAACCATCTATCTCATAAATTGATTTTGGCAGATTTTTGTCGCTTATGTATTCGCTGTATGCAGAATCAAATATTATTATTGACTTGTTCTTTTTTGCAAATGCAACAAGCTGTTTAAGCTGCTCTTTTGTTGCAACTGCTCCTGTCGGGTTGTTTGGAGAACAAAAGTAAATCAAGTCAGTTCTTTGTGTTTTTGAAAGGTATGGGAAAAAATTATTTTCAGGGTTGCATTTCATATAAACTATTTTTTTAAAATGAGCTGTTTTTTTGTCATAGCGCCCAGTCGCACCAGCAATAACACTTCCGTCAAGATACACAGGATAGCTGGGGTCTTGGACTGCAATAGACACTTTGCGGCCAAACATCAGTTGCAATCTGCCTATATCACATTTTGCACCATCTGAAACAAAAACCTCTTCTCCGTGAACTATGTTTTTGTATATTTTTTCTGCAATCTTATTCTTTAGCCCAACCAGACCCTGCTCGTCGCCGTAGCCTGAATATCCTTCTTTTGTTCCAAGCCTTAGAACTTCTTCTTTCAAGCCAGAAACAATATGGGGAGTTAATGGCTCTGTTGTGTTTCCTATTCCCAAACTGATTATTTTTGCTTCAGGATTTCTTGCAAGCAATTCTTTTTTCTTTTTATTTATCTCAGGAAAAAGATAGCTTCCTTGAAGCTTTGCCATGTTCGGGTTTCTTTTTACTATTCTTAATCACCTAAAGTCGTTTAATTTTCCAAAATCCAATGTTGCAAAATAATCATCTGATTTTTCAGCCCTTCTAATCTCAACAACCTCTCCATTCTCTCTTAGAAGCAATTCAGCAGATCTCAGCTTTCCATTATAGTTAAAGCCCATCGCATGACCATGAGCTCCTGTATCGTGGATTACAATAATATCCCCTGTTTGCAGCTCAGGAAGCATCCTGTCTATTGCAAACTTGTCATTATTCTCGCACAAAGACCCTGTCACATCATATTTATGAGTTAATTGCGCATTCTCTTTTCCAAGAACAGTTATATGATGATATGCGCCATAAATCCCCGGTCTCATAAGATTAGCCATGCATGCATCCAAGCCAACATAATCTTTGTAAATGTGCTTGATGTGCCTTGCAGTTGAAACAAGATAGCCATATGGTCCTGTAATAACTCTCCCGCATTCCAAGAAAATCTTTAATGGGGCAAGCTCGTTTTTCACAATCTTTTCTTCATAAAGCTGCTTTACTCCCTCTGCAATCTTTTCATAGACTACTGGCTCTTGGTCGGGCTTGTAAGGGATGCCCATGCCTCCTCCGAGGTTTACAAATTCAAGTTTTATCCCAAGCTTTTGGTTTACTTCAATTACAATGTCAAATAAAATTGAAGCAGTCTCTATAAAATATCTATAATCGAGTTCGTTTGAAGCAACCATAGTATGAAGGCCAAAGCGTTTTGCTCCTTTGCTTTTTGCCAACTTGTAGCCTTCAATTAGCTGCTCCCTTGTAAATCCATATTTTGCTTCTTCGGGTTTTCCAATTATTGCATTGCCCTGCTTCAACTTCCCAGGGTTGTACCTAAAACAAATCAACTCAGGCATTCCCGCTGTTTTTTCAAGAAAATCAATGTGGCTGAAATCATCCAGATTGATTATTGCGCCGAGCTGTTTTGCCTTAACAAATTCTTCAGCAGGGGTGTCATTTGATGAAAACATTATGTTTTCTCCAGCCATCCCTGCTTTTTCAGAAAGAATCAGCTCAGGCAAAGAGCTGCAGTCAGTTCCAAATCCTTCTTCTTTCAACATTTTTAGTATAAATGGGTTGGGCAGTGCTTTTACTGCAAAAAATTCTTTAAATCCGTCCTTAAAATTAAATGCCTTAAGAAACATCCGTGCGTTTTCCTTAATTGCTTTTTCATCATATATATGAAAAGGAGTTGGAAATTTCTGCGTAATCTGGATGATCTTGGCCTTGTCGAAAGGTAGTTTTTTTAATGCCATTTTCAATCAATTTTAGTCAAAAAAACCTTTTGCTTTTAAAAGTTCTGCATTTAATATCCCGCCGCCTGCTGCGCCCCTTATAAGATTGTGCGAGACTGTTACAAATTTTATATCCAAAACACTGCATTTCCTTAATCTGCCGACAGATATTGCCATGCCTTTGTCAGCATCCCTGTCTTTTCTTGGCTGTGGCCTGTTTTCCTCTTCTCGATAAATAATTGGCCGGCTTGGGGCGAAAGGAAGATTTAGTTCCTGGGGAACTGACCTAAACTCGGTCCATATTTTTTTAATCTCATCCAGCCCTGGCTTTTTTTCTCCAAATTCCAGGCTTATGCATGCAGTATGACCGTGCAAAACAGGAACTCGGTTGCAGTGCGCAGAAACAGTTATGCTTTCATCATAAACAAAAACTCCGTTTTCTATTCTTCCAAGAATTTTTTTAAGCTCTTTTTCAGATTTTTCCTCTTCTCCGTTGATAAACGGAATAACATTTCCGATTATATCAAAAGATGCAACTCCCGGATACCCTGCACCTGAAACTGCCTGCATTGTAGTTATTATCATTTTTTTGACAGGATATCCTGCTTTTATCAATGCAAAAATTGGAGCAATATAGCTCTGCAAAGAGCAGTTTGGTTTGACAACAATAAATCCATAGCTGCGATTGGCGTATCTTTGCGCATGAACTATCTCAAGATGTGCAGGATTTATTTCAGGTATTAAAAGAGGAACATTTGGCGTGTGCCTGTGCGCAGATGCATTGCTTACAACAGGGATGTGGTTTTTAGCATACTCGTTTTCAAGATCTCGTATCAAGTTGCTTTCAAGTTCAAGTGCAGAGAACACAAATTTGCATTTCCCCTGTGCTTCTTTTACATTATTAGCATCGCCAACAACAAGATCCCGGACATTGGCAGGAATATCGCTGTTGATGTGCCATCTTCCTGCAACTGCCTCTGAATATTTTTTTCCTGCACTTCTTGGAGATGCAGCAACATAGCTTACTTCAAACCAAGGATGATTTTCAAGCAGAGAAATATAATTCTGGCCAACAATCCCTGTTGCACCTAGTACACCAACTTTGATTTTTTCCATTTTAACCTGGTATTAATTTCATGTCAGCAAGAACTTTTCTGAGCTTTTCTTTATCTTCTGGAAGAAGTTCACACAGCGGAAGCCTGTAGTCTCCTGCAGGCATATTGCACATATTCATTGCAGCCTTTATAGGAATCGGGCTTGTTTCAATAAATACCACTTTAAATAACGGAAGCAGATAATGATGAACCTCTCTTGCATTATGAAAATCTCCACTTAATGCAAAATTAACCATGTCGACAACTTTCCTTGGAATAAGATTGCTTACAACAGAGATAATACCTTTTCCGCCAAGCGCGATTATCGGAATAGTTAATGAATCATCTCCGCTCATAACACTGAAATTTGGTTTGGTTCTTGCAATTGAGTTTATGACTTCTCCTACCTGGTCAACATTCCCGGAAGCTTCTTTTACACCTATAATATTTGGAAGATCAGCTATTCTTTTAAGAGTAGTAGTATCTATGTTCTTTCCCGTTCTTCCTTGGATATTGTAAACAACAATAGGAATATCCACTGCTTCTGCGACAGCTTTGAAATGCCTGTAAACTCCTTCGTTAGTCGGCTTGTTGTAGTATGGTGTAACAACCAAAGCAATATCTGCTCCTAGCTCTTTTGCAATTCTTGTATTTTCTATTGTGTGTTCAGTTGAATTGCTTCCTGTGCCAACCATAATCGGGATTTTTCCTTTAGCTTCCTCAACTGCAACGCATATTAAAGATGTCTGCTCATCCCTTGTAAGTGTTGGTGATTCTCCGCTTGTTCCAATGGGAAGAATTCCATTTATTCCCTGCGAAATCTGAAAGTGTATGTTCGCCCTGAAGCCATCATAATCCACTGCTCCATTTTTAAAAGGAGTAATCATTGCAGTGTATGTCCCTTGCATCTGCATCTTAATTTCCTCCGAGCTTTTCTTTAATCAGATCGTTGATTTCATAAAATCCTTTTTTCCCACTAATCCACTCGGCAGCCATTACTGCGCCAAGCGCAAAGCCTTCCCTGTTCCTTGCACAATGCAACAGCTCTATTGTGTCAGCATCTGAATCAAAAATAATTTTGTGTGTTCCTGGCACTGCTCCGCATCTCAAACTTGCAAACTGAAGCTCATTCGGCTCTATTTTCCTGTTTCCAAGATCATAAACTATCCTGTCTTTCCTCTTTACTGATCCAACAATAATTTCTGAAAGCTTTTTTGCAGTTCCTGATGGGCTGTCTACTTTTTTATTGTGATGGCATTCAATGCCAGCAACATCATAGCTGTCAAAAAGATTGATTATTTTTGAGGCGTTTTCAACAAGCCTGAAAAAAATGTTCATGCCAATTGAAAAATTAGAAGCATAAATAAGGCCTACACCATTCTGTTCAGCTGCCGCCCTGGCGTCATTAATTTTATCATACCATCCCGTTGTTCCCACGACAATATTTTTTTTAAAAGAACAAATTTTCCATATGTTTTCCATAACGCAGTTTTGATTCGTAAAATCAATGCAGACATCTGCATCCTTTACTGCATCAAATGTCAGTTCTTTTTGCGCTGCTTCTGGATTATAAGGGTCAATTTTTGCAACAATTTCATGCCCTCTCTGCTTTGCAACACGCTCTAATGTTTTGCCCATATTCCCGTAGCCAATAATCGCGATTTTCATTTTAGTTCCTCGAAAAAAACCTTATGCAGTTCTTTTATACAGTTTTCAGCTTCATGGTCGTTTACAATAAAGCTTATGTTTACCTTTGACGCTCCCTGGGAGATCATTTGAACATTTACATAATTTTTAGCAAGGACGCTGCATGTCTTATTAAGAATTTCAGAAGACCTGCTTACGTTTCCAATCAAACTTATAATTGTCTTGCCCGCGTTTATATTAACAACTGCAATTTTTTCTAATTCTTTTTTGAGTTTTTCCAAATCAGAGACATTATTGTCGAGAGTCAATGATATGCTTACTTCACTTGATGCAACAACATCTACTGAAATTTTTAAATCACTGAATATCTTAAAAACCATTGCAAGAAATCCGTACTGCCCGAGCATTCTTGTTGAGACAACATCTACCAGAATAATGTTTTTTTTGAATGTTATGGCTCTCAACAATTCATTTCCTTCAGCAACCCTGCTAACTATCTCTGTACCTGAATCTGACGGATTTAAGAAACTTTTAACCCTGACAGGGATATTGCGTTTAATTGCAGGCAAAATAGATCTTGGATGAAGAACTTTAGCTCCAAAATATGCAAGTTCGCTGGCCTCGTCATATGAAAGGAATTTCACTGGCCTGGCCTGTGGGACAACCTTTGGGTCTGTTGTCATTATGCCGTCAACATCTTTCCAAACCTGTATTTCTCTTGCCTCCAATGCACAACCAACAATAGATGCAGTAAGATCACTCCCGCCTCTTCCCAATGTGGTTATATTGCCAAAAGAATCTTTTGCAATAAATCCAGTAATAACGGGCGTAAATGAATAATTATTTTTTAGGCTGTTAAATGCAGAATTTATCTTTGAATAAGTCTCGTCCAAAATCTCAGCATTGTTGAAGTTTGAATCACTTGTAAACCCAATGTCCCACGAATCAAAATACCTTGAAGCAAGCCCTGCTTTTGCCAAGTAAGCAGAGAAAATTCTTGCTGAAATCCTCTCGCCAAATGATTGAAGATAGTCTAGTGTCTTTGGAGACTGCTCTTTAATCAAGGAAATGCCTACTAATAATTCTTTGAGCTGGTTAAACAAGAGCACTATTTCATTTTTTTCTATTCCCAGTTCATCTGCTATCCTGTAATGAAAGTCAACTATGTTTTCAAAATGTAAATCTCCAAGAAGTGCCCTGTTGCCTGCATCAATAAGGTTGTCTGTTGTCTTGCCAAGCGCAGAAACAACTATGACCGGCTGTTCGTTCAAAAGCATCTTTATGTTGTCTGCTGCCTGCCTTATTCGTTCTGCTGACTCAAGCGAACTGCCGCCAAACTTCATTACAATCATTGAATTACCTCTTTTATTTAGAATTAGAAGCACGAATGGTTTAAAAACTTAACTCAAGCTAGCACGTAAGATGGAAGATTCCAGCCGCCTTCTTTCCCTGCTCTGAAAGAGCATTAAACAAGTTTATTGCATCAGGTGTTTCTGCTATAACGAGATTTATGCCTTTCTTCTGAGCCAAATCTCTTGCCTGAGCGCTTACCTTTGCAACGCCTGACTGCCCTGTGCCAATTACGATAAAATCCGGCTTGGGACTGGCCAAAAGCTCAATTTCCTCCTTTGAAATAGTGTGCTCCCTTTGCCTTTCCCTTATGCTGCCGTCAGCAAAAACAAAAACATCATACTTGTATTCCTGCCCATCAATCACTATTTTGCCAAAGGAAGTGCTGTCTATCTTCATACACATAAAAAATCAATAAGACTATAAATATTTTCCTGATTAGATAAATTTATAAACAAAATAATTTTCTCATGAAAAATGCAAAACAGAATGGTTACATACATCATTATTGGGATTCTTTTGCTTTCTGCAGTTGTGCTTATTCCAACAAGGTCAGTTGAAGTTGTTGAAGAAACAACAAAAGTGGTTACAAAGCCTGTTATCACAACAGAAAGCAAGGAGCTTGCTGAGCCTTACACTATTTCAGAGATGCTCCCGTACAAATTTGAGACAAGGGTCTATGCTAATGCAGATGTTGCAGGCACAGGCACACAATTTGTTTCATGGGACATCACAATAAAGAATTTTGAAAACATTACAGGATGCTGGGACTATGGCTACACTGTATACAAAAATTCCCAGAAATATGACACAGGAACTTTAAAGAGCCTTTGTGTCTCAAACCAGACAGAAAAAGTGTTTTCAACTCCTTTGTATGACATGGGCAATATAAAGACTGAAGGGGCGATAAACTATTCTGCAATCATAAAGCCTGCAAAGATACCAATGAGAAACTACACTATCTCGGGCGTCAGGAATGGGCTTGACTCTGTTGAAAAGACAATTTACCAGAATGTGACAGAAAAAGTCAATGAAACAAAAATAAAAAGGGTAAACTGGCTTTTGGGATTTACTGTTTTCTCGCAAACTAAAGCATAATAAAATTAAGAAATTCTAAAAATAAAGAAATTTAATAAAAAAGAATTAAAAAAGTAATAAAAAATTATAATCTTAAGCCAAATCAGCCACTGAAAGCACGTTTACTTTCTGCGACTTGACGCTTGCATCCATTCCTACCAGAATTGCCACATTTGTCTTCTCAGCTGCATCAACTATGACTTCGTTTGCATCGCCGTCAAAGACAACTGCATAGATTCCCGGAACATTCTTTATTGTGGATGAAAGCTCGGCAACCGGAACTTTTCCAAGCACCACAAATTTGCTGTCAAGCAGAACTGCCGCTCTTGTGCCTACAAGCTCTTCAAGAACCTGCTTCAACTTTTCTTTCTCGCTGTTTCCCAAAGGCTCTTTCTTCATGACTTTCCTTTCAGTCTTTACAAGCTTGTCGTCTGCTTTCTCAACCTTCTCTACAACCTTTGCTGTCTTTGGTTTTGTCTGTGAAGGTGTCTTGCTGCTTAAGACTGTGAACAGCTCTTTCTTTGTAAGCTCCTCAACTTCCTTTCCGGACGGGGCTTTTGCAAAGAAGTCAACATCTGCAACAGACTGAAGCTCCTTTATGATAAGGTCTCCGCCCCTGTCGCCGTCAACAAGTGCTGTGACAATCTTTGATTTGCACAATTCTATGATTGTTCCTGGAACACTTGTTCCGTTCATTGCAATCGCATTCTTTATTCCGTGCTTCAATAGGTTAAGGACATCTGCCCTTCCTTCAACAATAAATATCTCTTCAGAGTCTGCAACTTCAGGTCCTGCTGGAAGCCTGTCTTTGCCGTACTCAACAATTTCAAGCTGCCTGATTGAGTGTGAAACCTCGTCAGCAAGCTCTTCTGAATCCGGAAGAACCTCTTCCTGAAGATGCTTTAGAAGCTCTTTTGCCCTGTCAATTACAAATTCTCTTTTGGTAATCCTGACATCCTCGATTTTCCCGACCTTTATTCTTGACTCGCAAGGGCCGATTCTTTCGATGACTTCAAGTGCAGCACCAACTATTGAGGTTTCTGCCTTGTCAAGGCTTGAAGGTATGATTATCTCGCCAACAGTGTTGCCGCTGTGAGTTTCAACATTAACTTCAATTCTTCCTATTCTGCCTGATTTCTGAAGCTCTCTTAGCTCCAAATCTGAGCCCAGTAAACCTTCTGTCTGCCCGAATATTGCGCCGATTACATCCGGCCTGTCGACTGCGCCCTTGATTTCAATTGACGCGTGGATAATGTATTTTGCTGATACTAAACTTATTTTTCCCATTTTTTCTCTCCTAAACAAAATCCAAAAAGAACGAAGCCTTTCTTAATTATTCAATCCTGTGAACTGGTAATCATGACTTGCTTCGACAGCAGACAGACTTAACACACACCTCAATGAAAAATGAACATGATAAGGTTCCTATCTGCAACCTTTAATGGATAATGTTTAATTTTTTTGTGATTTTTTAATCTTGATTTTAAGGGTAACTTCACTCGCCTAATCGATTACCCCCACTTGAACTTCCAAACTTGGCTAAACTATATAAATGTTTCTTTAAGCCAAAATCTCATCAACTTTCTGCACCCAAGGGCACTCCTTTGGCACTACCTTGCCAAGCGGATGGTCAACCTGGCGGTATTCAGGATTCTGAGGCTTGCAACAGTCTTTTATGCATCTGTGAAGTCCGCAATAAAGCTCTGGTTCGTGCTCGCAATTTCTTGGTGAATCATACTGAGTGTTCATTTTAATGCTCCATATTCGCCTTTGTAGGCATCTTTCAACTCTTTGAAATCCTTGAAGTTCATTCCGTAGCAGATTTCCTGCCCGTTTTCAAGAACTGCCATGCAGTTGACTTCCCCATAAACAGGGATTTTGCTCTTTGGTGTAACCATAAATGGGCCTTTCAAAGACTTTATTTTTTCTTTGCCTTGGTATGACATGCCAAGCTCTTCGAGTTTTGAATATTCAATTGGCTTGCCCGTGTCAAAGTCAGAGTTTGTCTTCATTGCAAGCCCTCTGTTCTCATAAACTGGCTTAGCTGCTGCATTTGGTGCTGCTTTCTGAGCAGCCTGAAGTCTTTGCTGCAAGTCTGGAACAACTAATGTTCTGTCCTTTACTGGCTGATGTGCTGGGCAGCTGACTTTCTCGTCGATAGTTCTGCAGACGGCAGTTTTCTGCTCGTGCTTTTTCTCACCAGCAGTCTGATAAACATCAACTCCGCCATAAATTGCTGCAGCTGCAATTCCTGCATAGCATACAAACTCCATAGGGGTCATATTTCTAATCTTTTGCCCAATCCATTTTATCGGGTCAGCTGGCTTTGTCTTTTTTCCTGGTTCAATTGGTTGTTCGTTTTCCGCGTTTGTTTTGTTTTCCATTTTTGTATCACTCTTTGTTTCAGTTTCGCCTTTATTTGTATTTATTAGATCATGATATGCTGATTTAATTCTATCCCAAAAACCTGGATTGTATTTTGTGTTAATTTCACGGGATAGCTTTTCAAGTTCCTGCCTTCCAATCTGTTCTGGAGATTCGTTTCCTGCGTTTGCTTCGTTTGTCATTTTTGATTCACCTCAATAAGCATAGTTAAGCGCCTCTAATATATAAATCTTTCGCTTTTTTACCACCTGCGAGTGGTGAAAAGTCTTTTGACCGGGAAGCAAACCCTTATAAAGCCCCCGCCTCACAAAAGTACTATGCCAAGGAGTAGAGAAGAATGGAAGACTTATGGGGACGTGTTTGACACATTTACTTTTAGAACCCTTTTTCATTTAGCATCAACAGGCATTTTTGACAAGATAGAAAGCCCTATTGCGCTCGGCAAGGAATCTAATGTGTTCTCAGCAAAAAGAGGAAAGGGCAAAGTGTGCCTTAAAATATACAGGCTTGAGGTTGCTGATTTCAAGCGGATGTATGAATACATAAGGACTGACCCGAGGTATGTTGAGCTGAAGCACCACCAGAGGAAAATAGTCTTTGCGTGGACTCAGAGAGAATACAGGAACCTGCTGAAAGCAAGAGAAGCTGGACTAAGGTGCCCTACGCCTTTGGCGTTTGAAAACAATGTTTTGGTTATGGAATTGGTTGGAGAAAAAAGCCCTGCGCCTTTGCTGAAAAACCAGCCTCCGCAGAATCCAAAAAAATTCATGGGCATGGTTATAGAAGATATGAAAAAACTCCACGACTCAGGGCTTGTCCACGGCGACTTGAGCGAGTATAATATACTGAACCATAACGAGATTCCTGTCATGATTGACTTTTCGCACACAACACAAAAAAAGAATCCAATCTTTGATGATTTGCTTGCAAGGGACATAAAAAATGTTGCAAGATATGCCGTAAAAATCAAGTCCGGGTTTGACGAAGACAAGATAAAAAAGAAAATATTGGGAAAAGTTTAAAAACAAACCATTTTTACAACAAAATATGGCCTCCAAAATACAAGAAGCATTCATGCACGAGCTGAAAATCCCGAAGGACAGGATTGCTGTTCTTATCGGGGTGAAAGGCGACGTAAAGAAAGCAATAGAAGAGAAAACTTCAACAAAAATTGAGATTGATTCTGAATCAGGCGATGTTTCTATAAAAGCGGCTGACGGCATCAATATATTTGATGCAAAGGAAGTTGTCCAGGCAATAGGTCGGGGATTTAACCCTGAGGTTGCAATGCAGCTTCTTAAGGGCGACAAGGTTTTTGAGTCAGTAAACATAAAAGATTACGCAAAGTCAAAGCCCATGATGGTCAGGCTGAAAGGAAGAGTAATTGGAGAAAACGGAAAATCGAGAAGGTATATTGAAGAGGCAACTGACACAAATATCTGCGTCTACGGCAAGACAATCGGCATTATCGGAGATTATGAGGATGCTGCAAATGCAAAGCAGGCAATAACCTCGCTGCTGGCAGGCTCGCCGCATTCTTCAGTTTACAATTTCCTTGACAAAAAAAGAAAGCTTAAAAAAGAGAAGGAATTGTTCTGGTAAATAAGTCAAAAATTGAAAGAGTGATACGGTGGCAAAAACAGTACAAGGGACACTTACAGACATAAATAAGCCTTCTGAGGACAATAACACTATAGCCCACGAGCTTGCTAAAAAGCAGAGAGATGTTAGTGTTGCTGAATTCTTTGAGAGAAACAGGCATCTGTTGGGCTTTGACAACAAAAGAAAGGCTCTTCTGACAGTTGTAAAAGAGGCAGTTGACAACTCGCTTGATGCATGCGAAGAGGCAAAAATACTTCCTGAAATCAATGTTGAGATAATCGACATGGGCAACGACAGGATGAGGGTTATTGTTGAGGACAACGGCCCGGGAATTGTCGAAGAGCAAATCCCGAACATTTTTGCAAAGCTTCTTTACGGCTCAAAATTCCACACACTTAAGCAGGCAAGAGGGCAGCAGGGCATAGGCATCAGTGCAGCAGCTCTTTACGGGCAGCTTACAACTGGAAGGCCAATCAAGATTACCTCAAGAATTTCTCCAAGACACAGGGCGCATTATTATGAGCTTCACATCAACACACAGAAAAATAAGCCTGAAATCCTGAAAAATGAAGAAGTTGATGTGAAATTTGAGCACGGGACAAAAGTTGAGCTTGATATTGAAGCAACATATCTGAAAGGAGAACAGTCAGTTGACACATACATTAAAGAGACAGCAATTGCAAACCCTCATACTACTTTAATTTACACAAATCCGAAAGCTGAGCAGATAATCTTTGCAAGGGCAGTAAATGTTTTGCCAAAAGAGCCAAAGGAGATTAAGCCTCATCCATACGGCATTGAGGTTGGCATTTTGATGAAAATGCTGAGGGACACTGACTCAAGAACACTGCAGGCATTTTTGACACAGGAATTCTCAAGAGTTGGCCCAGGCACTGCAAAAGAAATATGCACTAATGCAAGCCTGCTGCCTAACATGAAGCCGAGCCAGCTTTCAGTCCAGCAGATTGAGGATTTGCACAGCGGAATACAGAAAACAAAAATCATTTCTCCGCCAACTGACTGCATTGTCCCTATCGGAGATGCACAGCTTGAGAAAGGGTTGAGAAAAGAGGTTGATGCAGAATTTTATGCATCTGTCACAAGAAAACCTGATGTTTACAGGGGAAATCCTTTCATTATTGAAGCGGCGCTTGCATACGGAGGAGCACAGGCTGCAGACCAGCCAATAAAAATAATAAGATTTGCAAACAGGGTTCCGTTATTGTATCAGCAGAGCGCCTGCGCAGTTTTCAAGGCAGTTATGCAGACAAACTGGAGGCCATATGGCTTGTCGCAGAGCCAGGATGCAGTTCCAATTGGCCCGCTGACTTTGGTTGTACATCTTGTTTCAGTCTGGCCTCCATTCACATCAGAGGCAAAAGAAGCTATTGCACATTATCCTGAAATCACAAAAGAGGTAAAGCTCGCGCTGCAGGAAGTTGGCAGAAAGCTTGCAATTTATGTTCACAAGAAAAACAGGGTTGCTGCAGAGTCAAAAAAGAGAGGCTACATTGAGAAATACATCCCTATACTTGCAGATGCATTGAAAGAGCTTTTGGCTCTGAAAAAAACAGAAGAGCTTGAGATTGAGAAAAATTTGAAAACAATTTTGGAAAAATACAGGGGCAAGCTTGAGAAAGTTGAGATGGAAAATCTTGAATACGATGAAGCATTCGCTAAGATAGGCAAGAAACAAAAAGGCGGGGAAGAGGAAGATGGCGAAGAAGACTAATAACAGGGAAATTGTGCTTGAGAAAATAAAGGAGCTTGCTCACGAAATTTATGAAAATATTCACAAAAAGAAGCAGCCTTCGCTTGTTGCTCCATTGAGGGGCTTGTCAAATGTTAAGTATGATGAAAAAGAAGGGTATTTTGAGCTTCTCGGGCAGACAAAAACAAGGACACTTACTGCATCAAGTGTAAAGACTTTTGCCCAGACTTTGAAGATGATGACTCTTTCAAAAGCTCTTGTTGAGACTGACGATATTGCAACTAAAAGAGAAGCTTACTACGTCTCCAAGAACTGGGGGGACGCTCGTTTCTTGGAGCAGCCAGAGTCTGACACAGTCATGGATGATATTGAAGCAATGTTTATGGTTAACAGGGAGCAGCTTGGCTTCATCCCAGAGGAAAAAGGCGGAGATGTCGCAGGAAAGCTGACTGTTATTGACGTTGACCCTGAGACTGGGGAAGAAGTTAAGATTGACTGCACCAAGTTTGGCTCAGGCTCTTATTCCATCCCGAGTGCAGTTGAAACCTTAGAGTTTGAGACAAACGCAGAATTTATTCTTGCAATTGAAACAGCAGGTATGCACCAAAGATTGGTAAAGCATGCATACTGGAAAAAAGCAAACTGCATTTTGATTTCACTTGGCGGAGTTCCAACAAGGTCGTGCAGAAGATTTATCAGACGATTAAGCGACGAGAAAAAGATTCCAGTCTATGCATTTACAGACGGCGATTTTTATGGGTACTTTAATATTTACAGGACTCTAAAAGTTGGTTCAGGAAATGCAGCGCACATCAACAAATATTTCTGCGTGCCTAAAGCTAAATTTTTGGGGATTATGCCTCAAGACATTGTTGATTATAAATTACCCACCCACCCAATGAAAGACGTTGATATAAAAAGAGGAAAAGATGCACTCAAGAACGATCCTTTTGTTAAGCATTATAAAGAATGGCAGAAAGCAATCCACCAACAGACAGAAATGAAAGCCAGAGCAGAGCAGCAGGCTTTGGCTGCATGGGGTTTAAACTATGTCATAGAAAAATATCTTCCTGACAAGCTTAAGCATCCAGAGAAATTCCTGCCGTGAATGTTCACTTGTAAACATCTTTCCTATGGTCAAAGCAGTTAATTATTACCCTTTCATTCTCTAATCGATAAATTATCCTGAATGGAGGGACCCGTGTGCTCCTGTGCCCTTTTAAGTCATATCTTAGCGGCTTGCCTGATTCAGGAAGTTCTGCTAATTTTTTGATATGCTTGATAATCCTTATCCTTGTTGCTTTGTCATTAATCTTTCTAAACTCTTTCCTGAATTCGTCTGAGAAAATAATTTCCATTTTCAAGACATCAACAAATCATCTATCTCTTCATCACGCATGGAGCTGTCTGCTTTGACAAACTTGCCTTTCTTTACATCTTCCTCGCTTTTTTTGATTTCGTCAATCAGAATCATATCTTCCTTCAGCGCTTCGCTTTTTATCTGCTTTAACATTATGTTTCCACCTTCATTAAATACAATGAACTTTGTTGACGGCTTTATGCCTGCATCTTTCCTTACCTCAGCAGGAATCACAACCTGCCCATTTTGCGACATTGTTGTAAGAGCTATTTCCATTTTTTATCACCGTTAAAAGCCATTTTAATATTAAAACACATTGTATATATAAAGATTTCGGTTATTTTTAGGTTAAAATCCAGACAAACCGAGAAAAAAAGCGCGCCTGGGAGGATTTGAACCCCCGATTTACAGCTTAGAAGGCTGTCGCCTTATCCAGGCTAGGCTACAGGCGCACTGGAGAAGGATTAACGTATCTTATTTAAAAAGATGTCGGAAAAATGCATGTTGTTTTGTTGGCTTAAATTTATATATCAAATAGAAAATTATCGGGTTATGCACGCGTGGCCAAGCGGCTAAGGCGAGAGGCTGCAACCCTCTTATTCCCCGGTTCGAGTCCGGGCGCGTGCTT
>Ga0315277_10000820_pt1 | contig 47913 bp, 50 predicted proteins | sample YL17G05_15_MG_FD_203695 | JGI IMG/M metagenome (GOLD analysis project Ga0315277, IMG submission 203695) | Sediment microbial communities from Yellowstone Lake, YNP, Wyoming, USA - YL17G05_15 | ecosystem: Environmental > Aquatic > Freshwater > Lake > Sediment | place: USA: Wyoming | collected... | reverse complement strand
CGAATCACGCCGGGCCAGGCGTATTTCGTGACCTTCTTGCCGCCGTCTTCGTCAGCCTCGATTGCCCAGCCCTTTTCGGGGCTCGACACGGCAAGGGCCGTGGGCGCATAGCCCAACTCGTAGGGCCGCCACGCCGGGGGCGGCTCCACGTCCTTGTAGTGATACTTGGGCTTGAGCTTCAGGGCGTGCTCGGCGAGGAATTTGAGGCCACCAGCCGGGTTGAACTTCAAGACGACATCCTTGAACTCGGTATCCAGATCGCCGAAAGAATCGTGCCGGTCGAAGACCTGCCACTTGGGCGCTTCCGGGTCGGCTCGCTTCGCAAAGTAAATGTTGTCGAATTCAATGCGGGCCTCTAGCTCTCGGGCCAGCGCGTAGGCAAGAAATGTGGGAACCCGCTTGATGCGTATATCTTCGCGGGCCATGAGTGATTGCATCGGGCCTTTGCGGCTGTGAAGCATCAGGTCCAGGACCGCCGCCGGCTTGATGCAAGGGCCTTCCTGCCCCTGCGGCTCCAGCATGGCGATCTCGTCGATATGCTCCTCGGGAATCCAGTCCGGGTGGCAAAGGCGAAAGACGGTGTAGATTTTGCAGACGTGGAACCAGTCGAAGGACAGATTGAAACCCACAACGGTGTGCTGGCATATCCACTCGATCAGCGCCAGCGTCTCGCGGATGGGCCGCCGCCAGACCTCGTACAGAGTGATAGGGCCGTCTTCCACGGCATACTGCAACAGCACCATCATGCTGTGCAGCCCGCAGGTTTCCGTATCGAGGTAGAGCTTCGGCGCGTGATTGCTCATAGCCTAAAAGACCTCGTAGGACCAGTGCCGACCACCTTCGTGTTTCCCGTTCACACTGGCGGCCGTCACCGGCTTCGTGCGGTAGAGGCCGTTGCGGAACCGGATTTCCAGGGCGAGACCCTTGCCGATCCAGGAGGAAATCGGCGCTGCCGGGCTGGACCAATGGAAGCTGTGGAGCACCTGCCCCACGGTGGCAACCCGCAGCGCGGGATCGCTCGAACTGATCTCCACAATGCCGTGGACCGGGTACATGACCCGCATTTCATAGAGATAGGGGTCAGCCTCCAAGAGGATGGTGGTATCTGCTTTCAGTTTTCGTATGTCGATCCCCGGCTCAACCGGCGGCTTGATCGGCGTGTTCATCAGATGTCACTCCGCTGGGAGATCGGGATTTGTCGCGCTTTCTGGAGTCGCCGCCTCGATTTCTTTCAGCAATGCCTCGTCAGAGACCTGACCGGCGCACCACGCGGCCACGCGGGGCGGCAGGCCACCGATGCCGGCGGCCAGCATCCGCTCGATCATGCGATTGATCTCTTCGCGCCGCCGGACACTTCGACGGCGTTTATACGCTCTGCTCAGACCGGGCAAGAACTTGCCCTTCCCGCGTTCTCGCGCCTCAACAATCTTGTCAGCAGCCGCGATTTGCTCGTCGGGTGACTCGATGCCCGCCAGCGTATCGAGGTTCCACTGCGAGAGCAGACCCGCAGCGGCCTTCTGCTGAATGGCATCGGGCATCCGCAACAGCCGCACGCGGACCCAGACCCATCGCGTGTCCCGCTTTAGCTCGCGGGCCGCCTCCCGCACGCTCGCCCCTTTGGGATAAAGGTTCTGGATTGCACGGGCCTCTTCCAGGATGTTGAGGCTCTTGCGTTGCAGGTTCTCCACCAGGTTTAGCATCCGGGCTTCATGGTCGCTCAAGCCCTCGCAGACGTAGGCCGGTATCTCCGTCCATTTCAGGAAGGCGGTCACGGCCCGAAAGCGGCGATGCCCGACGATCAGGCGGTACTCGCAGCCAGGTTCCTCCGTCCAGGGCTGGATGGCGACCGGGCAGATCAGCCGCCCTGCCTGGGCGATGCTCTCGGCCAGTTCCCTGACGGATTGCAGCGTGAACTCGCCCCGGCAGTTGAAGGCGGCATCGTAGTAGATGGCCGCTGCCGGGATGGGATACGCCTGGTACTGTTCCAGCGGCGTCATCGCAATACACGGGAAAACAGCACCGGCCGGTTATCGTACCGCCACTCCCAGACGGCTGTGCTGCCGTCGTCGTTGATCCGCACGAAGGTGTCGTTGGTTCGCGCCCAGGTGCCGGTGTTGAAGTGATGGTCGCCGATGCGGCCCGGTTCGTGAGTGTGGCCGTAGACCACCGCATCGGCCCCGGCTTCCTTGCGGTAGGCTTCCACGCCGTCGAGCATCTCGTCCATACGGCCGTGCTGGAGGGTCAACTTCCGCCAGAGGGTCAAGGCCCCTTCCAACGTGCCGACGAACTGGTCTTCCACGGCATGATGATTCGTCGAAAACGGCCCTCGGTTGCGGTCTTCCAGCAGGCCGGAAATGATCGCGGTAATCTCGCCCGTGCCAGGGTTGGCGTCCCGACAGTACGGGTCGGATTCGTGACCGTGGAGGAAGGCAAACCGCCGACCGCCGATGCTCGCCTCGAAGGCCCTGGACATCGCGGGCAAACTAAGGCCCTCCAATTTGATGTTGCTGCCGATGAAATCGGTCAAAGCGTTATCGTGGTTGCCGACCACCCACAAGGCCCCCAGCGATCCGATGTGAGCCAAGCGTGCCAACAGGTCTTGATAGGCACGAATCGACCGACTCAGGTTCACTTGCCACCAATCGAACAGGTCGCCCAGGACATACAGTAGGCCGCCTTCGGTCTCCACGTAGTCCAGGAACTTGTAGAAGCGGGCCTCGCGGCCTTCGACCGCGAAGTTGTCGCGGTAGCCGCGGTCGCACAGATGTAGGTCACTCACGCAAAAGATAGGCATTGGCTTTCTCCAAGATCGAGGCTGTAGCGGCTGGACTCGAACCAGCGACCCGGTGCTCAACAGGCACCCGCTCTGCCAACTGAGCTACGCCACAACGGCTCTCACCGTCGCCGCGAGGCCACGGTGAGGGAATCGTTTCCACGCATGGTGGCTCGACTATGCTCCGTACTCGTCCTCCTCGTCTTCGTCGTCCCAGTCGTCGTCTTCGTCCTCCCACTCGTCGTCATCGAGATCGTCGTCGTCGTCGAAGTACGGATCGTCTTCGTCGAAGTCGTCTTCCCAGTCGTCGTCTTCATCCTCGAAGTCGTCGTCCCGATCCTCGGGCAACTGGGGGTAACGCAGGTCGTCGGCGGGCATGGGTGTCTCCTGTTGAGGAAGGGGCTATTTGCTGCGGCACTCGCCGCAGCACTCGCGGGTTCGGTTGGCCGCACACAGCGCGTCCAAGAGACGCAGGGTGCTGTCCAATGCGGTGGTGAAGGTGTCCACGATCACGTCATTGACTCGGTAGCACCGGCCGAACCACATCTTCCAGACGGCAAAGTGGATTCGGCCGAACTCGTCGCCGTAGAAGGTCCGGTAGGTGCAAGGAAACAGTTGCCAGAAACACCAGCACACTTTGCTCAGCACGGTTGGATCTCCAGCTTGTTGAAGGCGATGGCCCGCATGTCGGCCAAGTGACGTTCCACGGCATCCAGTTGCCCGGCGCTGCTCTGGCCCTGGGTGGGGCGCAGCCCGCAGTTCCAGAGCATGTCCATTAGTTCCTGGGCCTCGGGGGCATAGAGGCAAAAAGTCGGGTTGACCTGGGCACCTTCAGGAATCTCGGTGAATTGCAGCGGGCCGCAGACCGCTCGCGGCTTGCCGCTGACGTGGTGGAGCAGCATGAACTCCACCTGCTCGCTCCACGGGTCTTTGTGCGCGACGAGCCGCAGCAGGTCGTAAAACTGGTCCGGCTTACGCATGGTCTTCTCCCGCATAGCGGTGCCACAATCGGTTCAAGGTCTCTTCGACGCCATAGAGCGAGTAGACCAGTGTGTGCGGTTCGCCGAAGGCAAACAGCAGCCGGTAGACGCACTGCGGCTGGTCACGCATCCCGATGTAGCGATTGCGATGCACCAGGACACGTTCCTGTCCGTCCACCGGGCCACCTTATGTGGCGCAGCCAGTTATGTGGCGTCCAACACGAATCGTCCGGGATTCCAGGGGTCGTTACTGTGCTGGACGCCACATAATTTCGGTTCTACAGGCTTCGCAGAAACTCCATGAGTCCTCGATTCTTGCGCCAAGGCTTCTTCGGCTTGCCGCCCTTGATTTCGCACTTCACAAGTGCCTTGGCCTTCATCTTCAGATCGACTTCTGCATACACGTTGGTCGTACTGACGCATACATGACCCAGCCACGCTCGAATCGTGTTGATGTCCACGCTGGCTCGAAGCAGGTGGGTCGCCGTCGTGTGACGGATCGTGTGGGGAGTCACACGTTTCTTCGCCACGGATGGCAGCTTTGTTACCACCCGAGCCGCGTAGCGTTCGACCACCGCGTATACCCCGAATCGAGTCAGGGGTTGGCCGCGACGGTTGAGGAAGACATGCTGGGATGCGTCTCGACCATCAATGAGAGGATGCAATTCGTCAACCATCCTCGGCCAAAGCGGACAGCGGCGGCGTTTGTTTCCCTTGCCGCGCAGAACAACGAACGAGGAATCGCGGTTGGATGCGGCACCGAGGTCAAGATCACCGATCTGCACCTGGGCCACTTCGTCCGCCCGAGCGCCGCTGTTGTAAAGAAACAGAAGCACTGCGTAATCCCGACGGCCTTGGGGAGTGCGGCGATCGGGCGCTTTCAGCAACGCATCCAGTTCGTCTTTTTCCAAGTACCCGATCAGCGGGCGCGCGACCTTCTTCATCGGAATGATCCGAATCTGGCCGGACCATTCCAGGTGTTCCGGGCTGCGCGATCCGATGAACCGAGCCAAGGAATGGATCGCCGCGAGGCGCTGATTCCGCGTGGCGATCCCACAGCGGCGAGTCTTCTCCAAATCTTGGAGGAAAGCTCGGACGCGGGCTGGCGAAACATCGTCCACGCGAAGCTCCTCGATCCGTCGATGGGCGGCGCGAGCGATGAACGGCAGAAATTGCTGCAAGGTATCCCGGTAACTCGTCTGCGTATTGCGGGCGAGGTTCCGCTCGACAACGAGGTGCTCCAACAAGAAGCGGCGGACCCAAGGACTCAGCAAATCGGTGTTAGGCATGGTGTCGCTCCTTCCAGGCATAGCGCTCGAAGCGCTGGTTGGCCTCACGAAGAAGCTCAGGCGTCATGCTCAAGTACACCTGCGTGTCCCGCAGACAGACGTGGCCCAGGTAGACCGACAGTTGGTACAGAAGCCGCTGCACGTCGGCACCCTGCTGATACCAGGAGGTGAGACAATGAACAGCGAACGAATGTCGCATGTCGTGAATTCGCGGCTGCTGGCGTGCTCCACCGGCGCGCCGGATGCCCGCGCGAGCGCGCAGAACTCGGAACTTCACTTCGAGCCTCCACGGCCGGACGGGGCCGCCCTTGTTCGTCGTGAAGAAGGGGGCGTCCGCTGGCCGTTTCTTCGGCCGAGTGCGGTCATACTGAACCAAGACCCGGTTCAGTTGCGGTCCAATAGGAACCAGCCGCGTCTTCCCGAACTTCGTGTCCCGAATCGTCAGGATCGACTCGCTCAAATCCACGTCGGCGCGAGTCAGGTTCGTTGCCTCGCACAGCCGCAAGCCGGCCCCATAGTACAGCAGAATCATCGTGCGGATCGTCACGGGCTCCAGGGTGTCGTGGTAATGCGGGTGAAGCTCAATCGCTTGGATAAGACGGCGGAGTTCTTCGCGCGTGTAGATGTAGGGAACGAACTTCGGCGGGCGCTTCGGCATTACCGTCGGAAGAGGGATTGTGGCGATGTGCTCACGGCTCGCGGCATATCGGAAGAAGCACCGCAAACACGTCAACTTGCTGAACCACGTCCTGGTCACGGGCCTAGCTTTGCCCAGGAACGCATCCACATGCCGAAGGCGAACACTGGCAACGCTGGCTCGTGGGCCGCAGGCACGGCCGAAGGCCCGGAGCACCATTGCGTCCGAGTTGAACGACGATCCAAGGGACCGCTGGAAGGAAATGTACTGTTCGATCAGGCATTGGAGGTTCATAGGACACCTCCCATGTCGAAATCGGCGACTTCACGAAGACCGGCGAGATCGACCTTCGCATACACCTGCGTGCTTTCGAGCTGCGTGTGTCCCAATTGGTCGCCGATCTCCTTGAGAGACAGGCCGGCGGCCAGCAACCGTGTGGCGCAGGCATGACGTAGGGCGTGAGGCCCGTAGTGTGGAAGCGACAGGTGCAGAGACCGCAGGCGTGCGCCGACGATGCACCACAGTCCAATGCTGCTCACAGGCCGGAAGGGAGCGTACAGTGTCAAGAATACTTCCCGATGCGATGATCGCGGTCGCACCTCTTGCAGGTAACGGAGGATGGCATCGCCGACGGATCGCGTTAGCGGATAGGTTCGGACCCGCCTCGTCTTGGAAGATACGACGCGGAACACTTCATGCTCCCAGTCGAAATCCTCCAGCCGCAGACGGCTCACCTCCCCGCGCCGGAGGCCGTAGATCGCCAGCAGCATCAGTATTGGCCGGGCACGGATGTTGGACCGCTTATCGCCTTCGGTCATGGCGAGCAACCGCCGCACGTCGTCCCACGACGGCCCCAGCGGCAACAATGTCTGCGAGTAAACACGCGGAGTCAGAATGGATGCCGCCAAGCCTTTACGGCACCAGCCCTGCCGTTCTGCAAACCGAAAGAAGGCCCGCACTGAGCCGGCGCAGGTTTGGACCGTCGCCCGCGAATAACCTCCTGGTTCGAGCAACTTCTGAAACGCCATGTCGATCCGCTGAGGTGTGATGTCGTGCAGAGAATTGCCTTTGATATGCAACCGATCAAGGAACCGCGTGGCGTACCAGCAACGGTTGAAAATGGTCGCGGGCGACAGTTCCGCTTCATGCTCCATGTAATCCGCGAATGCTTTGATCTTCTTCGCATAGGGACTGATCGGAACGGGTCGCTGTTTCAGTCGCCCCATGAACTTGAGCCATCGAACGGCCAGTTCGTGGAGACGGCGGGGTTTGGCCACCTTCCGCCTTACCTCGTCACGAGTCATGGCCTTTCGAGGCCGGTTAGCCAATTCAAGCATCTTCACAATCAGGAGAAGATCACTGGCGGCCTCCCGCACGGTGCTTCGGGCATGTTCCTGGTTCACAAGATGCGTCAGGTAGGCAAGACGTTCCTCCAACAAGGGGCCTGAGCGATGGCGTGCCAATATGGCGGGGCAGGTGTAAAGCTGATCGAACATAGTCAAACCTCCGGGGAGAACAGGGAAAGAAAACCTTCTCCCCATAGCGTAACGCCAAAATTATGTGGCGCAGAAAACTGGCGAAACGCTGAAATACCGACGGAGAAACGAGAAACGCCACATAACTGGCTGCGCCACATAAGGAGGTTTATGTTGTGGACAACATAAACCACCGATGAAAAAGGCGCGATACTTCACCGTTGCTGGACCTCGCTCAAAACGTCCAGCCCGTCACTGAGACAGAAGTGCAGTTCGTCATAGCTGGCCAGGACGATTTGCCCTACGGGGAAGACGACTCGTGCCACGTCACCGTCACGGTGGATCATTTCCTCCGTGACGTTCCACTTCTCGATGCACTCGCCGTCCCGGTGGTGCTCGATGGTGCATGTGGTCATAAGCGTCTCGCAGGTCTACAGATGGGCAGGTTTCCCAGTGCGGCGTGCAATGGCGAGGGCCTGCTTGACGGCTTTCTTCTTGGCGGCCTCGCGGCTCGCCACATTGCCGGGCGTGTAGGTGTACTTGGCACCCGTTGTGCCGTATTGAAGCGCCGGCCTTCCGTTCTTCGTTGTGCGATGGATCGGCATGATCTACTCCGGGTCAGGTCTTCAGCGGCCCCACGTCGCGGCCACCGTCGATCAGGTAGCGCTTGGGACCGTTCTTCTCGTTCTCATGGCGCAGCTTGCAGTTCATCCGCCAAGTGATACCGTGCTTCGGATTGACGCCGTGCAACCACTGCGATGGCTCGCGGTAGCCAGACAGGGCGTTGTAGGCATAGGCATCGGTGCCCACCCACGAACCGTTGACCAGCAGTTCGCCGTCCACGTCGGACAGCACGCTGGCAGCGTGGTGGTGGCCGACGCAGAAATAGCGGCAACGTTCGGCACCGGCCGCCGCCCCCAAGGCAATGAGGCCCTTTTGCCGGCGGACCATTCCATACCAGGGAATGCCCAGGTTGGAGCGAACGTCGTCGCCGTGGCTCACGTTGAAGCCGACGCCATTGATGTTGACGTTGGCGCTCCACGCATCGGGAATGGTGAAGTGGACGTTGCCCAGATCGCGGCAATGCAACCGGGCCACCTCACCGACGAGGTAATCCCAGTTGTCGTGGGCACCCAGGTAATCCTTCTTGGGCGTGCGGCGGCCGTGGTTCCCCGCCAGGTAGAGGACGTTTACCTGCTCGAAGTGCGCCGCTAGGTCGCGGCACATCAGCGCGTGGAGTTGGCCGATGGCGAGGCAGTTCTTAAACTGGTTCCTGTAGTAGGACCGCTCGCACGCCCGGTGAATCTCGCCGCTGGTGTAGTCGCCATAGGCCAAGACCCACAAGACCGGAAACGCGAACTTCGGGGCCAGCGTGTCGTGGCACCATTCGACTACCGTGTCCACGTATCGCTCGGCACGGCAGCAAGAGACAGGGAAGTTGTAGTTTTCCAGCCCGCCGACCTCCTCCGGCCGCACGACCTGATCGTGGTGGCCGTCCGAAAGGTGCATGACGACGTGTTCGACGATCTCCGCCTTGCGGCGGAACTCCACCGCCTGCGGCAGCGGCTCAAACGATTTGATGCGCTGTTCCATCTCGGAGACCACGGCCTTGAACAAGCCGACGATTTTCGCCCCGGCCTTGACCTTCTGCCGCTCGCGGTTCCGCTCCTCGGTCAGGTGAACGATCTCGGCCTCCAACTCCAAGACCCGCTTGTCGGTCGGGTCGTAGTCCGGGATGTTCTTGTGCTGTCCGCCCGCCCGCCTGGGCGTCGGCGCTTCGCCGCCCGGCCATTCCACGTCTTTGTGGACCCGGCCCGTGGCAATGTCTGAAACCACGGAACGGCTGATCTTGAACCGTTTGGCGATCTCGGGTTGCGTGACGCCTTCGACGATGGCGGTCTTGATCTTCTCAACCTTCTTCTTTGTCAGCTTCATGGTCTCTCCGTATCGCCCTCGCCGGTTGGTGGTGTAAGAGAGGGCGGATGGCGCTGCCCGCCGCCACCCGGCTCAAGTGCTGTCGGTCACAAGAGGCAGAGCAAGGGGCAGAACAAGAGGGACGGCCTCAAGAGGACCGACGGCCCGCGCGGTTGAACAGTCGCTCGACCCAGTTGATGGCGTTGCCGAAGTTGAATGGCGGCTTGAAGGCGGGCGGCTCGTCGGGGCCGGCGGCCGGGTTGCGGTCGGGATAGCCGCCCGGCGACTGGCCGGCGTCTTCCACGGGGATCGCGTCGATCTCTTTCAAGCTGGGCATTGGCACCGTGGGGTCGATAGCCCACTCGATCTTCGACTGCTTCGCCCAGGCATGGATGCGCCGCACGGGAACAATGAAGTTGAAGCCCTGCAACTGCATGACGCCCTGCGTCAACATGCCGATGTACAGGCCGTTGTCCTTCAAGTACATGCCGCCGCCGGAGGAGCCGGGGAACGAGACGGTCGTAACCTGATCGAAGACCTTGACGTTGGCACCCTTCATGGGCAAAGTGCGTCCTACTTGGGAGAGCACGCCGGTCGTGTAGCTGTTGGCCCCGAACTGGCCCAGGAGACTGCCGCAGTGACTCAGATCGACGCCGATGGGCGGGATGTAGTTCGGGTCTCTGTGGAACTTGGCGCAGACGTTCAGCGGGTACGCGCCTTTGCAGCGGACCATGAGCACCGCCAAGTCTTCGCCGTAGTCGGCATCGCTGACCTTAATGACCTTGCAGTCGTATTTGACCTCGCCCACGCGGCGGCCGTCTTGCTGCCGCTCCTGGACGATCTCGGCGTCCTTATACTCGACGAGAATCCTGGGGGTGCCTTGCGGTGTGACCACGGTGCGTGTGGTCCGAAGGCCATCGACGACGTGCGCGGCCGTCCAGATGAAGGTCACGGTATCGTCGCCCACCTGCCGGGTCACGAGCGTGCCGGAGCCTTGGGCTCGGCCCGCCTTGATGGTGACGCTCACACGCTGCAAATCGTCGGGGACGCTGGCGACCGCCGGCGCTGCGGCTAGGGCGATCAGAGTCAGGACCAACAGCACGTACTTCATCGTTGCAACTCCACAGGGTTAGAAGAGGTTTCGCAGATCAATGCCAGACTCGTTCAACTTTGCCGAACTCCTCCCACTCGTCCCAGTCGCCTTCGACCGGCTCGAAGGGGTCGTCAAAAGGCCCCTCTGGCACCCGGAGGATTTCGACTTCGACCATGCTCTCGTACTCGGGCTTCCATTCCAGGAAGGCTCGGAAGATGATGTCGCAGGTCCGTTCACACGTCTCCCAGCCGTCCACACTGACTTCCGCTTCAATTGCGTTGTCGTCACGGTGATCGCGGAAGGTCACGGCAAGCAACGAGTCCTCGAAGAGTCGCCATAACTTTCGCCGTACCCGCTGGAGAGACGGAGGATAGTTCCATCGCCCTTTGGACAACACAATCTCGCACGCAACAAAACTCACGGCGTCGCTTCCTCCACGGACATTTCGCCGTCTTCGCCAGCGTCCTTCCAATCGACGCCTTGAAGGATTTCGCCCATCGTCATTAGCTCCAACTTCCGGTTGGCGCGAATCACGTCGAGCACGCGCTCATCGCTGGGCAGATGGATCAAGTCCACGATGGTGCATCCCAGGTTCTCGTCCATGCCCTTGCGATGGATGCGGTCCTCGCTTTGCACGCGGTACTCTGGTTTCCAACTGTTGGACCAGTACACCGCCATGCGGGCCTCCACCAAGGTCAGGCTCATGCCGCCTGACTCCGGGTTGGCCACAAAGGCGACCTTGCCGTGGCCTTCCAAGTTGGCCCAGTAATCCAGTGGCTCTTCTTCCGTCGCCAACGCGCCCTCCGGGCTGTCACTCTTGGCCCGGAACACCTGGAAGTTCCCCTGGTCGCAGCGCACTACGTCCCACTTTTCCTTGAGGCACAGCTTGACGATGCGATCCACGGAGCCGGTGAAGCCGGCGAAGATCACTACCCGCCCGACCTCCTCGTTCTCGTCCAAGAGCATCTTCAGGGCGGCGTCCTTCGGGCACGGGACTTCCCGCGCAACGCGGACCATCCTCGGTACTTCCCGCTTACCGCCGCACGCCGGGCAACGGACGGTCTGCTTGACCAACCGGGCCTTCAACTCTGGGTCCAGTAGGTCGATGGCCTGGTAAGTGGCCTCGGGATCGTTCGGGTCCACCCACTCGGCGACCGTGCCGTCCGTGCAGTGCGTGCAACGGGTCATGCCGTCCTGGACTTCGCGGTACTGGAAGCCGTCGCTCAATTCCCGCAGCAGGGTCATGCCCGTCACGGCGTTGGGTGCAGCGCCGACAAGGGCCTCGGCCACGCGCAAGGTGCTAGCGGTCGGCTTGCAGACAATCTTGCGGTATCGTTTCTCGGGCAGTTGCAGGCAGTCCTTCTTGTGCTTGATGACAACCAGCCCTTTGAGCCGGTCGTAGAGGTAGGCGACTTCGTTCTTGCTGGCGTCGAACTTGTGGTAATCGTCTGGGTCCGTTACGCCGTCCAATTCGTGCGGTCCCTCCTCGAACGTCTCTCCGCACTGGGCGCATTTCCGTTCGTCATCCTTCCAGCCGATCCGCTTCTTGAACTTGCCGGCATCGAATTGCTGCTCGACCATGAACGCCAGCCGCTCTTCCATCGCGCGGCGGCTGCCCTCTTTCAAGAAGCCCGGCCAGGCGATCTCGCACTGGCTCCACCAATCGCATGGCGTCTTCGGCGACGGCGTGCCAGACATCTCGATCACGTAGCCGTCGTGGCCATACTTCGCGCGGATCAGGTCCGCTAGCTTCTGGCAGGCTTTGGATCGTTGCGAAGTGTCGTTCTTGCACCGGCTCGATTCATCGGCCACGAAGAACCGAGGCAAGGTCTGCGAACCGTCCCACTCGTCCATCACGCGGACCAACCCCTCGTAGGTGAAGAACTCCACCTGGATGCGGTCGAAGGGGAAGCCCCACAGCTTGAACTCGCGCTTGATGTTTGGGATGCTGGTCTTGGGGCCTGCCCACCACACCAGATCGACGCCCGACTTCTCAATCACCATCTGGGCAGCCAGGGTCTTGCCGGTGCCCATTTCGGCCCCGAATATCTGGTAGTGGTACGTCAGGCCGGCGTCGGCCATGTCCGCCTGATGCGGCATGAAGTTCTGCGGCACGCCGCCGCGCATCAGCGGGCGGTACTTGTGACGCACAAGCGGGCGGTCGAACCAGGCGTAGACATCCTCGCCGCAGAGATAGGCGATCTGGAAACGGTTGCGCTGGCAGTCGTCCACCGACCAGACCTTGATCTTGGCGTATTCACCCTCGTCGTCGTAGCCGTGGAAATGCGCGCCGCGCATGGCCTTGACTTCCGCCATCAGCCCGTAGCGGGTCTTCGTGCCGACCTTGCCATCCCAGAAATAGATGCGGCCATCCTTCTTCTTCAACAGCACAGGCACACGAATCCGCGTGCCGCTGGATGTCTGGGCTTCGACTTTCACGGAGTCAAGCGACATGCAATCTCCCTCGGGCGATCTCGCAGTTGTGCTGGGTCAACTCGACGCCAATGCAACGGCGGCCCAGGCGCTTGGCGGCCAAGAGCGTGGTGCCGCTGCCGGCGAAGGGGTCCAGAATCACGCCGCCATCCGGGGTCGAGAGCAGCGTCAACAGGTACTCCATGAGGGCCAGAGGCTTAACGGTCGGATGGTCGTTGCCCGGCCCGCGCTCCGTGCGTGTCGCTTTAGCACAGTAGAAAAACCGGCTCGCTCCGCCGGAGTCGCCGTAGCTGATCTGCACATCGCCCGCCCTACCGAGACGGCCGTGGTAGCCGTCGCCGGATTTCGTGCGGACGCAGTTGGTGCCGCTCGTAAGCGTGCCCGTTTGAGTGTCCAGTTGAACGGCCGCTTCCTCGTCCAGCAGTAAGTTCGCCGGCCATCGCCCGCATTCCGACCCGCCCAGAGGCGAGCGGTTCGTGCTGGCCCAGCCGGCGTCCGTCAAGCTGTCCCCGCGCGTGCGTATCGTGCTCTCGTTGCCGATGCGGGAAGCCTCAATGTTCATGCCGGCCACGCCCCAGGTCAGGGCGTTGTGGGCAATCGTGCCGTCCAGCGGCTTCATTGCCAGGACGATGGGCTCCCAGGCCGGCTTCAACGCCATCGCCCAGCCGGTCCACTTCGCGCCGTCGGGAGTAGCCGGTGCCGTTATCTGCGCGGCGCGAAGCCGAGCGTCCGTGCCAGGGGCATGAAGTCCGTTGCCGCCGCCGTAGCACCCGTTTCCCTTGCCTTCGTGCAAGTGGTAGCCGGGACGATCCAACTTGTCGCCGATGACTTCGCGCTCCGCGCCTTTTGACTTGTCGATCAGCTTGCCGATGTCGCCGCACTTGGGCATCCCCTGCCCATAGAGCCACATCAGCGCGTCCCGAATCTCCCACCCGGCGTCCTCGATTGCGCAAGTCAGCCGGTGATAGGTGCGTGTACCGCCAAACGCCAGCAGGAGGCCGCCGGGTTTCACAACGCGCAGGCAGGCTTTCGCCCAACGATTGTGGAAGAGGTAATCCGGTTGCCGCAGCGGATCGAAGTCGCCATCAGCCAAGTCCTGATCGAACGGCCGCAGCGTCTTCATCTCCTCCCACAAGGATTCCATTGCCGAATTGTCGCGCGGACCACACCAACGGTTGCCACGCGGCGTTGTCGTCCAGACGTTCAGGGCTCTGCGCCACAGATCGTATTCACGTTGCTTTTTCGCATAGAGTGGCGTGCCGTCCAACAAGCGGGCGATCTTCCAGCAATCCTCGCGGGAATGGACAACCCACTTCACGTCCGGTCCACTATTCACAGCGCGCGACTCAGCCGGAATGTCCTGCACGTTCCCTGCTTCGATGCGCCGAGCTAACGCCCGCAGCAGCGGGCCTTCATCGGCGCGCATCTTGATGCTGAACTCACAAGCGTAGTAGCTTCCGTCCTTTTCACGGTGGATTCGGAAGCACGCCTCCCCGGCAACCAAACCGGCGAACCAGGACCGAAATACCAACTCGCTTGTTGGGATGTCGCCACCAGCAGCGTCCCAATCCTTCTCCATGAAGTTGAGAAGGTAGGGTGGGTCGGTCACGACGTAATCCACGGACGCCTCGGGGAGCGTGGCGAGCACGTCGAGGCAGTTGCCGCAATACAGGCTCAGGTTGTTGTGCTCGAAGAAGGGCTGCATGATAGGCGCTTACGCGAAAGCAATGATAGTCACTCCGCTGGGAGATCGTAAAACGGACGTGAATCTGGAGTGCTACCGGCCCCTTTTGTCTTCCAGGAGCAGAAAAGTCTGGTCCGGGGCACTGCGGGGCGAGTAGTCGCCCCAGACGTTCAGGCCGGCGGCGGTGAAGAGGCCGTGCAACTTGTTGAAGCAGTGCCGCACGGGCGTAGGGACGCCTTTGCCGCATCCCGAGACAACGGCATCCCGCCATTGGGAGAGGGTGCCGGTGACGACCGCTGCCTGTACGCCCCGCACAATCGTCTCCACCACTACAAACGGCATCCCCGCCAGTTGCAGAATTTCCAGCATGTCCCGCTCGTCGGCCCCGATGAAGGCGCTGAACGAGACGTGCTTCAGTAGATGGGGCGACAGTCCCACGGGTGCCCGCTCGTCCCGCATCGCCGCGAGGCAGCTCAGGAACCGCTCGGCGTCCGACAACTCCCGCCGGCAGGCATCCGAGGACGCAGCCGGCGACCGACCGAGCACCTTATGGCTGAGGCCAATAAAGGTGCGGAAGTCGATGGACGGGACTTGGATCAGGACGGCATCAGGCATCATGGTTTCACAATGGCTCCGCTTGCTGGAATCCCCTTCACCGACAATCCGGTTGAGGCCGTGGCACACCTGTTCCAGCTTCCCACGGTCAGGCCGCGATAAGGCCAAGCGGAGGAGAGGAAAGACCGAGGGCGGTCGCCATCGCCGCCCTCGGCAGAAGAGAAGACTACCGGGCGCGGGCCGGCTTGCTGTCCTGGACCTTCTCGACGCCGTTGTCTTTGACGGTGAGAAACTTGACGATCTCACGCCGGATCACGTCGTCGGAGAACAGCCGGGTGAACGGTGTGGAGCACATCACCACAACCGGAACATGCCAAGTGCCCTTGCGGTTCTCAGCCACCTTGACCTTCAAGGTGACGGGGATCGGGCCGTGCGGCTTCAGATCGCCGACCGGATTGCCGGCCGCCGCCTTGGAGTTGATGTCCGCCTGGGTGAGCGGCAGGAAGGGAAAGAGCTTCTTGGCCTCGATGCGACTCGACTTGTTGCCGCAGAAGAACTCCAGGAACCGGCCAGTCGAGCGCTCGTAGATGAGGAACGAGGGGCCGTATTGGCAGTGGGAATCGGCCTCGGTGGACTTGGCGGCGACCCGCTTGAACTCCTCCGATTCCATGTCGTAGGAAATGACCAGCGCCTCCATGTCGGTCATGTCGATGGCCTTGGGCCGGCGGGCCAATGGGAGCAGGTCCACGGCAGGCCCCAGGTCGATGATCTCTTCATCGGACTCGGGGATGCCATAGTGACCTTGAGGGATCAGGCCCTTCATGTTGGCCTTGCTCTTGGTGTAGAGTTGCATCCGGCCGATGTAGTCGCCGCCCTTGGCCAGTTCCGCGAACTGGTCGTCGGTGCCGATCTGGGTGGAAGGAAGCTGGTCGAGATTGATGGGAACCAAAGCGGTGTCGGACATTGTTGTTCTCTCTGTTCGGTTTCAGGTTTCAGGATTCAGGGTTCGGGCTTCGAGAAGGTGGGTCACTCGTTGTCGTCACATGGCTCTACCCTCCGTTCCAAGAGATTCGCGCGGCTTCGCGCTAGGACTCTCTCTCGTTGTTCGCGGATGCTCTCCTGATCCAGGTTCAGCGCCCACTCCAGGGCCAGATACCAGCCATCCACCGGCGTCTTACCGTCAGCCTTTGTGAGTGCCAAACCGCCAAGCCGGTGCTCGCGGTACTCGGCCAATACATCCTTCAAGGGCCGCAAGTGAGGCACCGGCTCGAAGTCCTTGCAGAGATCATGCAGCTTCCCTTGACGGGCGGCCTCTTGAATCTGCTTGACCAGGCGAGCCGCCACGGGAACGAACTCCCGCGACGAGGCAGTCTTTGCCAGTTCCACAATCTGCGCCTGATGGATGCGTGGCAGCTTGGCGAGCGTATAGGCCGATTTCAGCGGTATCTCGCCACGCTCCACGGCCTTCTGAATGTCCGGCCGTAGACTTAGCAGTCGGAGTTGATCGCCGATCCAGGCGGTCCCTTTGTGGATCAGATTGCTCACGTCGGCCAGCGTTGCGTCCATGCCCTGCCGAGCCGTGAGGGCGTCCATGATCCGCTTGATCTGCCGCGCGTACTCCACGGCCGTCGTCTCGGGCCGCAAGGCGTTGGCCTGAATCTGAAGCGCCAGTACGTCGTCGTCCGTGAGGTTGTGCTTGACGATGCAAGGCAGCGCCGGCAGCCGCAATTCCACGGCAGCCGTGTACCGATAAAGGCCGTCCACGACTTCGTAGTAGCCCAGCCGCCGCACGGACGGTCGTACACAGATGGAATTCAGTGGGCCGACTGCCGCCAACGAATCGCGCAGTTCCAGGTACTCGATGGACTCCCGGTTCACGACCCGCAGGACGACCCACGGCTCGACGATCTGGTCCAGAGGAATCGGGCGGAACTCGTCAGGCAGTTGCTCAGGCATCGGTGCATCCGCGTCATAAATGGACACCTACACATAACTCCCAAAATCCCCGTTTTTTCCAACGAATCGCGGAAAATTGCGACCATTCGGGAGTTATGTGTAGGTGTCTACACGGCCCGCTATCGAGGCCCGACGCCGAGCACGTTTATACGCTCACCAGGGATCAACCGACGCGGCCTTTTAGAGAGATGTCATGCCCTTAGTAAGCGAATCGCTCTACAGTTTCCTCCACGCCCGCAAGACGGCAGCCAACGCCGACCTGGTGACTCGCTGGTCCACGGCAATGGAAACGCAGGTGAACGTGATGGCCGGCGACGGCGAGCCGGTGGCCGGGAAGAAATCCACTTGGACAAACGGAAGCGACACTTGGCACTCCATCCGCATCCCCAAGAACGCCGCCACGGACCCGACGTGGGAAGACTACAAGATCGGCTATCCCTTTGACCTCTACGCCGAAGGGATCGGCATGACGGGGTGGGACTGGCAGGCCCGTCAATCTCGATGGTTCGGCTATGACTTCGATGCCTTGACCGGCCACGCCCAAGGCATCGGCATCGACGATGCCCAATTAGAGAGAGTCAAACAGGCCGCTTGCGCCTTGCCCTACGTCGAAGTCCGCCGCAGCACGGGCGGCGGCGGCATCCACCTCTACGTCGATCTGAACGATGCGGGCGTTCCCACCGCCAACCACACTGAGCACGCCGCGCTGGCCCGCTGCATCCTGGGGATGATGTCGGCCGAGGTGGGCTTCGACTTCGCCAGCGCCATCGACGCCTGCGGACACGTCATGTGGGTGTGGCACCGGAAAATGACGGCCGAAAACCACGGCCTGGAGATCATCAAGTCAGCCGAAAAGCGCCTCTCGCTCGCCGATCTGCCGGCCAACTGGCGGGACCATATTGAAGTAGTCAAAGGTCGCCGCGCGAAGGTCCGCATCAACGAGGTCGCCGAAGACGACGTGGACCCGTTCGAGGCTTTGGCCTCTAGCCGGAAGATCATTCCTCTGGACGACAGCCACAAAGCCCAGATCGAGGCTCTGATGCGCTCGGGGGCCACCACGCTCTGGGTTGCCGACCACCATCTCCTGCAAACCCACACCACAGCGCTCCGCGAACTCTTAAACGGCCCCGAAGGCAAGGCCCTGAAACTCGTGGGCATCTTCAAAACGATCTCGGAGGGCCGCGACCCCGGCACGCCAAACTGTTTTCTCTTTCCGCTGCCCAACGGGGCCTGGCGGGTCTATCGCTTCTCGCCCGGCATCGCCGAGGCCGACACCTGGACCCAGGACGGTCAAGGCTGGACCACCTGCTACTTCAATCGCTACCCGGACCTGAAGACCGCCTGCACGCTGCTCGGCGGTGTGGAGCGTGAGCAAGGCGGCTATGTCTTTGCCTCGGCTGACGCAGCCATCCAGGCCGCGAAAAGCCTGGGCGAAGACCTTGTGCTGGACCCGAGCGTCATGGACCGCAAGGTGACGCTCAAGGCCCACAAGGATGGCAGGCTCGTGGTAGAGATCGAACGGAAGAAGGAGGACAAGGACAAGCCGTTGGAAGGATGGGAGGACAAGAGGGGGAAGTACGTCAAAATCTTCCAGGTCAAGACGGACCCCAAAGAAGACAACGATCTGGATTTCAACGAATTTGACAAGATCATCCGCGCGTTGGAGACCGCCGCTGTCGAGCACGCGGGCTGGGTAGTCAAGAAGGAGAAGGAATGGGTCGGCCAGCCAGCAGCCAACGTGAAAATGATCCTGCAAAACCTGGGACAGGCCAAGGCCGATGCCGAGGCCATCATGGGCGGGGCCGTGGCCCGTGGCTGGCGATTGGTCAACCTCCCTTTCCGCGAGGAGTATCCCGGCGGCCGGCAATGGAACCGGGACGCCGCCCAATTCAAGTACAAGCCCGCCGAGTTGGCCGACGACGAGGTGCCGTACCATCCGCATTGGGACATGATCTTCGATCATATCGGCCACGAGCTAACGCCCGTCCTACGGGAATTGCCCTGGGCCGTTGACGCCGGAATCAGGACCGGGGCCGACTATCTCCGCGCCTGGGTCGCCTGCGCCTTCCGCGATCCCTTCCAACCCACGCCATACCTCTTCTTCTTTGGCCCTGAGAACAGCGGCAAGAGCATCTTCCACGAGTGCCTGCAACTTCTGGTGACGAAAGGCGTGGTCCAGGCCAAACGGCCGCTTGAGGGGCGGGACGGTTTCAACGGCGAACTGTCCGGGGCAATCATCTGTGCCGTGGAAGAGGTGGACATCTCGAAATGCCCCGGTGCCCGCGAACGGCTCAAAGCCTGGGTGACTGGCCGAACCATCTCCATCCGCAAGTTGCGCCACGACAGTTTCGAGCAGCCCAATGCGACCCATTGGGTGCATACGGCCAACAGCACAGAGCATTGCCCAATCTTCCCCGGCGACACCCGCATTACGGCCATCTACGTCGGCGATCTCTTGGACGAGCAACGCATCGCCAAACCGAAGCTGGAACCGCTGCTCGAACAAGAAGCCCCGCACTTCCTCCACACGCTCATGCACCTGGAACTGCCGCCCATGATCGACCGCCTGCGGCTGCCCGTCGTGACGACCGCCAGCAAGCTGTCCGCCGAGGAAGCAAATCAAACCCCCATCGAGCAGTTCATCGCGGAGTGCTGTGAAAGGACGCCTGACAAACACGTCCTATTTGCAGAGTTTTTCGACCGCTTCCAGCAATGGCTCCCAGCCAACGAAAAGCACGCTTGGTCAAAGAAGAGCGTTTCCGCCGGCTTGCCCGTCCGCCACTCAACGAGGGTCGGTCACGGCAACCAGAAATACGTTTCCCACCTCACCTTGAAGCCGGCGAAGGAAGGGGACCGCAAATGATCCTTCGCATCTACCGTTCCGCCGGTTTTCTCTCCCGCTCCGTGCTGCGGGCCGAGTTGGTCGCCGAGGTTGAAGTAGACCAGCGGCCCGACGATGAAGCGGCCTTCGCGGATGAATATGACGGCGACATCATCGAAGTTGAACCCACTGATTCAGAGAACCCTGGAGAAGATCAATGAGCAAGTACGGTATGACCGACAGCGGTAAGCGCCAATCCTTCGGCAAGGGCATGGCGATCCGCGACACGGCGGACGACAAGCCCCGGCCCGATCTGATCTCGCCCTTCGCCGAGGAGCGGCAAGGCCACTGGCTCCGCATGGGTGCCGCCAAGTACGCCGAACGCAACTGGGAGAAAGGGATGCCGTTCTCGCGGTGCGTGGCCTCGCTCAAGCGGCACCTGATGAAGTACCAGCAAGGCAAGCGAGACGAGGATCATCTTGCCGCGATCATGTTCAACTCGATGGCCTTGATCCATTACGAGGAGATGATCGAGCGCGGCCTGTTGCCCGCTGAGTTGAACGACATGCCGAACTACCAGCCAGTCGCCAAGTCACCCCGCAAGCCTGCCAAGAAGGGAAGGAAGACCCGCCGTGGCTGATTCCATCGTCTATCCCGGTTTGGTCCATCTGAACGGCTGTCTCATGGCGGCCGTGGACCTGGAGACCACCGGCACGCGGCCCGGCTACCACGAAATCATCCAGATCGCCGTGGTGCCGCTGGACTCGGATTTCAGGCCCCTCGCAAGCGTGCGGCCGTTCTACACCCGCGTCAAGCCAAAGCACCCGGAGCGGGAGTCCGCCGGCGCGAAGCACAAGCACAAGATTCCCATGACGGAACTTGTGCTCCACGCGCCGGAGGCCGAGCAAGTGGCCGACTGGCTCCATGACTGGTTCTTGAACTTGAAGCTCCCCTTCAAGAAGTGCCTCGTGCCGCTGGCCCACAACTGGGCCTTCGAGTCGTCATTCCTGAAGGCGTGGCTCGGCGTGGAGGAAATGGACCTGATCTTCCACAGCCACGCCCGCGACGGGATGCTCTGCGCGATCTCGCTCAACGACAAGGCCGCCTTCGCGGGCGAGCCGGTCCCGTTCCCCTTCGTCGGCCTGGGGGCCATGTGCAAGAAGCTGGGAATCACGAATACCAATCCGCACGACGCTCTGGCCGACTGCATCGCTGAGGCCGAAGTCTATCACGCCATGCTGCGGATGTTTTGAGGAGGCAGCGATGGGACAAGTCTGGACGCTCAACGACTGGAACAACATCATCCAGCAGGTCAACGACCTTGCGCAGAATCCCGACGAAGGGTGCGATCCGGTCAGCCCGTTGGAGTCCGTCGATCCGCCCCACAAATGGTCGAAGGCCGACATCCAGCAGGTCCAGGATAAGCTGAAGGAAATCTGTGACGAGAACCAGTTCAGCGACATCCCGGACCAATGGAAGCAAAGCATCGTTGACGAGATCAACGATGCCATTGCACGAGGATGGTGCAACTGCGATGAGTGCGTGCCACCGTGCGAAGACTACGGCTTCGTGGAACAGAACGTCGAGACCATCCAGGCCACGGGCTGTACCGCCAATGCCCCTGAATGTCAGGCGATGCAATTCAACTGGAACACCGTGAAGCAACAGGCGCTGACCCTCGGCTATCAGGCTGGGAGTGCCAGCGGTCACTACGACGACTACTTCGTCATGTACTGCTCGGCCCAGAAGCAGGTCGATGCGTGGCAGGATAAAGTGGACGCCCAGCAAGCCGTCGTGGATCAGGTTTGCAGCCAGCAGCCACCCAATCCCGGTGCCTGTGCTGCGGAACAATCGAAGCTGGCCCAGTACCAGGAATGGCTCGACTACTACACGCAGCAACGTGACGAGTACGAGCAGCAGATGAATCAGTACAAGGAGCAAGCCGACAGCTACGCCCAGCAGCAGGCCGCCGTCATGGCCCAGTGTGTGGAAACCGACTGCGTGAATATGTGGCATCTCGTCACGGGCCTGGTTCACCCCTGGTCCGATCAGGATTGTGAAAAGCTGCCTCCAAGCTGGTACGGCGGCGGCCCGTCGCGTTGTCGGGGCCAGTGGTCCCTCACTTGGCAGAACGAAGGAAGTCAGTATTGGAACCACGCTGCCTCGGGCTGGTTCACGCCCAATGGCGTTCCCTACGCAACGTGGCTGCTCGTGCCGCCGCTGGCCGGCACCACGCTGGTCTTTTGCTGCGGGCCGGGCTGCCACGACCCGTGGCCGGGCAACCCTTGCGTGGAAGCCGAACAGCGGCACAGTTCATCCACTTGGCGGATGTATGCCACCTCGGACACCTCAGCCGGCGAGGAGTGCCCATGAAGCAAGTACGACTGCCCACCATCGGACTCGACGGAACGATTCGCTACCACCGCGAACCGTACTCCATCCCGGAAGGCTGGACGCCCAGCCCCGACGATCCGCAACTCTACCTGCCGCCGTGGAAGCCCTGCCGGCACCGGCTCCTCAACTACAGCAACAAGACGCTCGCCATTGCGCCAATCTGCCGGCTTGCCCGTGGCACGGTGGGCCACACCACCTGCATCGGCTGCGACAAGCGGGAAGACCCGCCCGAGGGACACTATGAGCGTCTGCACCCCGACAATGCGGTTGAAAGCGAGGTTCCGGTCCACGGCCACGCGCCGACCTACGGCTGCCAGATCGTCGGCGAAAATGGGCCAAAGCCGGTCCCGGAGCCTCGGCCGACACTCGCCCTGCCAAAACGGTCGCGTCTCGCCGACATCGAATCAACGCTCCCGCCCTTCAAAGAAGGACGTGACCGGCAACTGGTCTTCGAGCCGGACGGCAGCATCCGCTACGAGCACAACGGCGACGAAGAGCCGCCGCGCGACATCAACGGCTATCAGCGCGACCCGGACAACCCGTTTCGCTTCACGCCGTTGTGGCCCGACTGCCGGCTGCGGCATCAAACTGCCGTGCGCTTTGCCAATTGCGGCTGCATCGACGTAATCATGCGCTGCAACAATCCCGCCCTGCCCCAGTTCGCCGACCGGGTGAAGCACACCACCTGCGAAGAATGCCTCCAACGCAAGGCCGAATGACCTATGGGATGCGAAAACTGCCCCGACAAATCGGCCCTGGACAGCCCGGCTGGCGTGCTCTACGTCGTCTACACTGGCGGGCCGCCACACGCCCCCTTTGCCGCGATGCGGGCCGCCGTGCCCAACGACGGCATCATTCGCCGTTACCGGCCGACCGTCCATGCGGATGGGCGTATCGAGTACCAGCGGGATGTCCCCGCGCCGCCCGTGCCCGAAGGATACCAGGCGGACGCCAGCGATCCCTGGACCCTGCGGCCGATCTGGGTCTCCTGCGTCTTCCGCAGCTACCGGGTGCAAATGCTCGATGACGGCATCCTGAAGATCGAAGGGCAGTGCCTCAACCCCCGGTCAGGGAAGAAGGGGTACGAGATCGTCAGTGCCGACTTCTGCCGTCTCTGTCCCGTGGGCTGCGCCATTGGGCAGCCGCCGGAACCTATTGGTAGAACTGATGGGTCGCCATCCCCTGGCGATCCGCCTGGGAACAGAGCAGTTTGACGACTTTGTTGTCGGCAAAGTCCACGAGCTTGCAGCGGGTCATGTGGACCCCGAACGGCCGCAATTCCTTGCGGACCTCCTTCGTGAGCGTCCTAGTCAAGCTCTCGTCTGCGATCCCATGTATGATCTCGTCGTAGCTGTGCGTGGCGACTACCCGCACGACGGCCGACTGCGTGAAATCATTGATCGTTGTGTCCACGTCCCAATTCACCTTGCCGACAGGCGAAAACGCAGCATCAGAACTCACCAATCACCTTGCCGTCGTTCCGCGAGCCGAGATTCCGCCAGGTTTCCAGGAGGATGCTGTCGCCGAGAAACCGGACCGCGCCGTCGCCCGTCAGCGCGTTGACACCGCCTGGATGGCGGCTGCGCGCCGCCTTCCAGGCCCCCAGGAAAGAACAGCAATCGGGGGCAGGAGAATTCGGTCCGCGCCAATGACTGTAGCCCGACGACCACGCGAGCCCATCGGCCCATGATTGGTCACGGAAATGCGACACAGGTTTCGTAGTATCTCCGCAGGCCGTTTCGCTCAAGGGGACGGTGGTGAGGCGAACCATGACTTCCTTCGCCTGACCGGCGGCAAGTGCATCGGCAAGCGGGATGTCCGGCGCGCCGTCTCCCACCAAGCTCTCCGAAAAGAAAACTGTGTTTGAGGTTCCGTCCGTGATGTCTGCGATCCTGGTCCTGGAATCGACGTAGAACACGCCATCGGCCTTGACGTAGGCCCCGCTACCCGCGCCGCTTCCGTAGCAGGCAACGTAGTTGGTGGGGCCAAACTCCTGCACGACCCGCCGCTCGTTATCGCTGGGGCAACGAAACGTATTGACATCGCAAGCCACGGCTTCCGCGTTGTCCGGGTGGATATACCAGGGTGGGAACAGGGGCGGGCAGTACATCGGCACGTTGAGATTGAGCCGGTTGTAGATCACCGACTGTTCCAGATAGGGGGTCAGCATCGCCAACGCAGACCAGCGATAGTTGCGTGCCGCCACGCTCGGAAAAGTGGTCGTGACCTTATCCTCGATGGCGGCCGGGAAGTGGCCTCTTGCTGCCTCGTGACTGTGCAGTGCCAAGCCGATCTGCTTCAGATTGTTCTGGCACTGCACTCGTCGCCCCGCTTCTCGGGCTGCCTGCACGGCCGGCAAGAGCAGCGCGATGAGCATCCCAATGATGGCAATGACCACAAGCACTTCGACCAACGTGAAAGCTGGTGGGCTAGCTCTCCGTTGCTGCTGCCGAGGATTCGAGACCAAGGAAAGATTCATCGGTCTTCCTCCGCGGTAATGATCTCCTTCTCCGGCATGGAAGCGATTTTCCGCGCCACCGACTCCAGGTGGGCATCAGCCGCCTGCCGGCCTGTGCCCGGTCGGCTCGCGGCTCTGGGCTCAGGCTTGAATGAGGTGAGCAAACGCACGAGCACGGGTGTCGGGCGCAACACGGCGGTTTTCCCCGTCTTGGTGTTCTTCATTCGCACAGCAATCCGGTCGGCCTGGACCCAATGAAGCGTCCGTTTACCCAAGGTCGCACCGGTGGCGACTTGCAGCCCGTCAAGGAAACAGGCTTGAGGCGGCTGGGCGAAAGGGCCTTCACAAGTGACCTCAACATCGAAGTAGCCTTTCGCCCCGACAGCACGGAGGCCCGCCATGCCCATCCTTGCCCCGGCGACCACCGAAGGCCCGAGATGGCCGTGAAACTGCACGACCTGTGCAAGCCATGCCGGGTCGCTCGACTGGCGTTCGTACTGAGGTTGAGGCAGCCGATCCACGGGCTCCGTTGCAACAGACAGCGCTATCGGGCCACACAGCCAGAGGAACACGGCGTAGCGAACCATCGTTCGGACCTCCAATCGCGTATTACGAAACTAAGAATCGTAATACCACCGATTGTACTTGTGCGGAACGGCAGTGCAATAGGGGGCTGGAGGAAACAGGTTGCCGATGAATACCCATCCAGGATGGACCGGCACCACTAGAGCGAGGATATTCCGGCCTCGAAGAAGAGCGGTTCGTTACGGGCAGGAAACTGAGCGGTTCCGCAAGTGTCCCCGACCCGGACGGGCCGGCTGTCCGCGTCTACTGATAGAACTGGTGCGTGGCCATCCCCTGCCGATCCGCCTGGCTGGTCAACAGCTTGTAGACCTTGCAGTCGGAGAAGTCCACGAGCTTACAGCGGGTGACGTGAACGCCAAACTGCCGCAATTCGCGGCGGGTCTCTTTGGTTAAAGTCTTCGTCAAGCTCTCGTCCCTGATTCCTGCCATGATCTCGTCGTAGGTGTGCGTTGCAATCACGCGGACCACGGCGGATTGCGTCAGGTCGTTGATCGTGGTATCCACGTCCCAATTCAGCTTGCCGATGGCCCGCACGGGGTCGGGAATCTTGTAGACCACCAGCGTCTTGATGACCACTTTCTTGCCGTCTTTCGTGGCCATGACCTGATCGGGAATGGCGAGCGTCTGGCGGGCGGTCACGATCACCTCCACGTCCGTTGTGAGCGGCCAATAAACGTGCAGCCCCGGCACGAGCAGTTTGACGTACTTGCCCCGCACCCATTTCACGCCACGATGCGTGGCCCGCACGATCAGGATGCGCGGGAAGAACTGATAGATGGCCTGAAACAACTGGTTCAGCCAAGCAAACGCGCTTTCCATAAGATGCCCTCCCAGAAACGCAAAGTGCCCAGGTGGTTCTCCACCTGGGCACTTTGTCCAAACGCACTTGCCGCACTTGCCTTTGAACGTCTACTTGCCGCGATGGAAGCTCTTGAGCATCTTCGCCAGGTTGATCTGGCGCTTCGTCGTGTCCGAGATGCCTTTGGGCGGGTGCGCCATGAAAGCCGAAACCGTCATACCGGCCGCCTTCGCCTTCCTCGTCAACGCGCCGGGGTGCTGGATCGCCCCCTGAATCCACTTCTTTGCCATGCTGATTCTCCTCAAAGGTGCTGTAGGTTAATCTTGCAGAAACGCCGTCCCGGCCCCGTACACCCCGGTCTCGTCGTCGTACCGGAAATCAAAACTGGTCTCCTCCCCATCGCCGCCCGTAATCCACACGTCCGACTGCAAGCACAGGTACTCGCTCTCGCCGATCGCCAGGGCGTCGCGGAGCGCCGCGCCCATCGGATGCGCGTCGTCGGCCACGTAGGCGTCGGACGACAGGGCCACGTAGTTGTCGCTCGTCACGTAGATCAGCGTGTTCAAGGGCGCGCCGTCCGGCACGGCGTCACTGGCAACGAGGGCATCGTCACGAAGCAGCAATTCGCCGTTCTCGCCGATCCCCTTGAGCAGCGTGTTCAAGGTCGCGTGCGCCTGCGGATTGTCGCCGCTTGAGTCCACGAACTTCGTCCTGGCGATGTCGATGCTGATGCCGCCGGGGAGCGGCATCAGGGCGGGCGGATCGCTGGGCCGCACGGTGTACGTGCGGAGATTCAGACGCGGCTTCGGTGACGCATCCAACTCGGCGTAGACGGCCGGGTTAATAACCGTCTGGGCCGTGTAACCGGTATCCGCCGGATGCCGGTCACCCCAGTCGCTCTGCGGCCGGAAGACGACATTTGGGCCTCCGACCCACACCACGCCGCCGGAGCCGATGCCTTCCGTGATTCCGACAGGAAGCGTGCCGGCGGCCCCCATGCCGATGCCGCCGCCACCGCAGTCGTTGTTCAGCACGTCTTCCGACGGCGGCCAGGTGGCCGAGGCTTCCAGATTTGCCGGCCAGAAGAATGGGTAAAGCGACATGGTGCCCGCCTTCACCGGCACCAGGCACTCGAAGTCCACCGTGTTGTCGGCCGAATTGTAGTTGGCTTTCTCCACCAGGGCCTTGACTGCCCCGCTGGCGACGTAGCCCCCCGCGAAGCTGAGATTCACACAGTCGAAGGTCTCCAGATTCAGCTTTTGCAGGAAGGTCTGGAACTTGATCCGCTTCCAGGTGTGCGACTTACGGATCAGCCAGAAGGTCGCGCACTTGAGGATCGTGTCCGGCTGATTGTAGATGTACCAGTCGTACTCCTCCTCCTGGATGCCGTACCGTGTGACGTTGTGGCGAAGGATCATCGTCTTCTCGCTCTTGTCCTTCTCCCGGTCGGTCGGCCCCGGTGCCCAACTCACCCGCCATTTGACCCTCATCTTCGTCACGAGGTCTTCCGTGGGCGTCAACTCCACTTCGACGCCCTTGTCGGCGTCCATGTCGCTCACGGTGATGGTGTCTGCCGCTGCTGGCTCCTCCGGCAGGTACTTGATGTAGAACTTCCCGTTGCTGATCCAGAGCGCGCAGCGGGCCTGGTAGGCGATCTCCTGCAAGACCTGGAGGGTGTTCTTGCGGTCCAGGATCGGAAAGTTGGCCGGGAATCGGGCCAGCTTCTCCTTGACGTAGTTGAACGAAGTCGCGTCGTAGGCCAGGTCCGTGTAGGTGCCGACCAGATGGATCAGGATGTCCACGATATTCGGCCCGTAGGTCGGCGCGGTCGCCTGGTAGGTGACGTAGATGTCGTCGCTCCAGCCCTGGTCCGTAATCGTGCTCAGCGGCTTGTCGAACACGATTTGCACAGCCGTAACCGAGCCGTAGGTCTTCGTCTCCACCCGGTACAGGTTGTTGGGAACGGCGATCAGCCGTCGCTCGCCGGTGAACTGCTTGTACGCTTTGACGGCGAGCACCTGGCCCGGTGTGATGGAGACGATGTAGGTAATCGGCTCGCCGCTGTGAATCCGCACGGTCGCCCCCGCGTCGGCCCAGAACTGCTGAAGGATCGGGTCGGCCGACTTCTGATCGGCGCTGCCGCTGCCGGTCTGAATGATGAAGCCGTGGTGACGGCACTCGCAGGTTCCGAAATCCGCCCACATGCAGCTACAGGGCACCTCTTGGCGGTAATCGTACTTAATGACGCTTCCGCCGCTATCCTCGTAGGGGCATTCTTCCGTCTGCTGGTTGTAGGAATCCTGGGCCTGCTGCGCAAGTTGCTCGCTGTAGCGGCGGGTGACGTAGAAATCCTGGCCGTGGAAATGGCCCCAGAACCATGCCCCGTTGATGTCGATGACCAGAGGTGTGTCCTGCGGGAAGTCTTCGCCACCCAACACCTTGATCGGATTCGGCCCCAGCCCCTTGGCATTGGCGTCGGCAAGCTGCTTCTGCCGCTGCCACTGGGCGCAGAGTTTCCGGGCCATTGCCTGCGCGACGATCTTGCCCCGCTGCTCCTCAAGCTGGTTGATCTGGTCCAGCATGTCGTCGGCCTTGGCATCGTCCACCCCCTCCCAGCACGCCATCGCGCACCAGAGCGTACTGATCTGCGCCGAAATCTGGCATAACGAGGCGAAGATGCCCGCATCCTCGTTACTGCCGGTGTTGTAGAGCGGAAACCGGCCGTACAGGTCCGAGCCGGCAATCACCCCGACGCCCGTGAGCGTGGTCCCCGTCACCGCATGGTTGATCTGAAGGGCCGGGCAGTCCTGCACCGTCCCGAAGATCATCGGCCACGCCTTCCCCACCAGGTCCGCCGGCAGGTAAGGGAACTGGCCCTCTTCGGCCGAAAACCCGATTTCGCGGTCTTCAAGTTGCGAGACGACGGTGAACTTCACCGTTCGATCGCGCTCGTTCCAGACCACGGGCGAACTGATCTTGCCCGAGAACAAGAGAAACCTGTCGCTCAGGTCAAGCCCCTCGAACCACTGGTAGACGCGGGCGTCCCGCTTATGAACGTCGTGACTGTCGAAGATGGCCTTGATCGTGCCGTCCGTATCGTCCAGGGTCACGTCAAGAGACTGGGAGGAGTTGTTCTGGGAGACCCCGATTACGTTGTCCAGGTCTCCGACCTCGATGATCCTTCCGGGTATGGTGTCCACGTCCCGGTCGGCATAGGAGCGCGGCGCTCGCCCCGGCACCCAATCCACCTCGATGATGGTGATGGGTTCGTTGCCGTGGCGGGCCGCCAGCTTCGCCAGTCCTGCTGCGGAGATGCTGCGCATTACTGTTCCACCCCCTCGAACTCGATTTCGATGACCTGGGACTCGCCGCGCGGGAGCGGTGCAATCGCCGGGGCCGCCCGGTCGGACGTGTCAAACTCGAACGGGTTGTTGACGAAGTTGCCGATCCATACTCGCCCGTTGTGGTCGGTGACACGAATCTTCGAGGCGAAGTAGGACCGGAAAAAGGCGCGAATTTCCAGGCCCTTGTTCCGCGTGACCTTGAAGGTCCACCTCAGCTTCCGCCTGGCGTTGCGGCGCTTGACGTAGGTGTAGCGCGTGCCGTCCATCGCCAGCTTCCGTGTCACAGTGGCCAGCAGCCCCTCCTGGTCGCTGAACTGCGGGTTGGGAAGCAGCGATGTCGTCTGGATCGCTGGGAAGGGTGCCTCGAAGGTGAACATCGTTATGGCTCCCACGTCGCAGGTTCGCACTCAAGCTCGAAGCTGATCGTGAACCCGCTGCGGTCGTCCTGCACGGCGGGCTCGGTCGGGTTCATAATCACGCCCTTCCAGTAGAACCCATCCCAATCCACGAACCCCACCTCCAGCCCGAGGTGGCCTTCCACGAAGTCCAGGTACGCTTGGACCTGCTCCCGACTCAGACCCGTGATAGTAAGCGCCTGGGTCTCAATCTTCGGCCAGATCGGATCAGCGAACACCACCAATGTGCCGCCCCGTGTCTCGCGGCTGATGCGGTTGAATTGCAGCCGATCCTTGTTGCCAAACTCTGGGTTCCGCAGGTCCACGTGCTCGGCGGGGTGCGACACGGGGTAGACCAGCCGGCAGTTGTCGATCCCTGATGCGGGCGTCGGACAGGTCGCCGAAGGCGGGGTCGGAGCACTGGGAACACCCTCCCCGATAAACGGATGATACTGATGCAGGACATCCGCCGAGATCAGCACGAACCCGACTACCTGACCGAGATTCAGTGTGTCCGATACCGCCAAGGTGGCCCGGCTAATGACCACGGTGGCCGCATGGGCAAGCGCCAGGGTGCTGGAGACAACCTTGGAGGAGACAACCTCGGCCGCCTGCACAAGTGAAAGGCCGTCGGATGCCTGCTGACCGGTGCGGAAAAACGGCAACTGGGCAACGACGTTGCTGTCGGTCACGCTCAGGGCATCCGTCGCCTCGCAGGCGATGGCGTCCGCGTGAATCACGACTCCCAGCGCCCGATCCGACAGCGAAAGGATGCTCCGCGCCTCATAGGGCGTGCCACGGACCACCGCCACGTCCGCCCGGTCCTGGAGGCCGACGTAGTACGGAACCAACTGCCCCGTGACGGGATCGAAGTGGTAGTGAAGCTCCTGGAGGGTGTCGCCCGCCGAGCCGATTTCCACCCCGGAACGGGCCTTGTCCGTCAGGTGCAGCGTGCTCGCCGCCGAGACCTGTTTGACGAAGCCGACCGTGGCCTGGTGCGAGAGGCCGATGAGATCGTCGTGGACCGCCAGGCGGGTATTCGTAGCCTCCGCCGAGTGGCTCAGCACCAGGGTGCTCGACGCGCGGCGGATGTTGTCCACCGACGCCTCGTGCGACAAGCTGAGGGTATCGACCACCGACTTGGTTTTGACCACGCTGGCCGCGTGCCCAAGCGACAGTGCTGCCACGACGCTGCGGGAGCGCACCATCTTTTTCGCCGCAGTGTGCGTCAGCGCGAGCGTGTCGGCACGGCGACGAGTGAAAATCCAATTGGAGTCGGCCTGATGGGTCAAGGCCAGGTCGTCGTGAGCCAGCCGGATTACCGACGCCTCAGCCACGTCGGTCAAGGTCAAGGTGTGCGTGCCAACCTTGCACAGGTCGCCCACGGCCGCTTGGCCCAGCGCCAAGGTATCCTCGACAGGCCGCAGATAGTCCGCCTTGACTGTGGCCTGCTGTACCAGGGCTAGCGTTTCCTGGGTGACGGGCCGGACGTAGACCACCACGACGCTCGCCTCGTGGGTCGGCGTCAGAGTGTCGCTGCTGCGGCGCAGCAGGTCCACCTGGGCCAGGTGAGTCAGGGTCAGGGTGTGGTGAACCGGCTTGATGCGGTCGCCGACTGCCTGATCCACGATCTCCAAGCTGCTGATTGCGTTGACGCGCTTGGCGTAAGCAACCGTGGCCTCCTGCGTCACGGCCACCGTATCCACGGCCAGCCGCTCCAAGACCTTTATGGCCACTGCGTCGTGCGTCATGGCCAGGGTGTGGACCACCGGCTTGATAACACCGCCCTCGGCCTGGTGCGACAACGAGAGGGTGTCCGCCACAGGTTTGACAACGCTGCCCTGGGCCTGATCGTCAAGGGCCAGGGCGTGCGCCGCCGAGACAAGGTGGATTTTCCCGCCGGTGGCCCCATCGCTCAGCGCCAGCACATGGGTGACAGCCACGTCCCGAACCAGGTTGCGGGCCGCCTGGTGCGTGAGACTAAGAGAGTGGTCGGCCGAGACGTTGAGCGCCGGGGCCGTAATCTCGGCCAGGTGCGTCAGCGACAAGGTATCCGCCGCGCCGGCCGTGTAGATGCCTTGCGGGTCTGCCAAGACTTCGACGGCGTGCTGGACCACGCGCAGATTGCCGCCCGTGGGGCCGTCCCCGGCGATCTCGACCGCCTCCTGGGCGACCCGCCGACTGGTTGTTGGCTCTTGCAGGACCGCCACGGCCTGACGGGTGACACGGGCGGCCGGCGTAGGAACGTCGCACAGGACTGCCACGCACTGCCGAGTGACGCGAACCGGGTCCACCGACGACAGGACTTCCACGGCCTGGCGCGAGACCCGCGCCTTGCCTGTGCCATTGGTCAACACGTCCACGGCCTGGCGCGAGACCCGCGCCTTGCCGTTGCCATCCGTCAGCACCTCCACGGCCTGGCGCGAGACCCGCGCCCTGCCGTCGCCCGTGACGAGCACATCGGCGTATTGTCGGGTGCTGCGGAGTGCCATCTTAGCCTACCCTCATGCCGAACTGCGCCGCGTCGGTGGCCGTCTTCGTCCATGCCATGCCGGTGTTCGGGTCCGTCTCGACCACCCGCCGCTTCGTCGTGAAGGACTGCGTGCCAATGGCGCTAGCCGTCCCCTCGTCCGTCGTCCCGCCGGAGACCACCACCGTCTTGAGACTGAATGGGGTGGCGTCCGTCTCGCGGCAGTCCGTGTTGACCTGCACCCCGCTGACCGTGCTGGCAATCGTCGCCGGGGTGTCCTGGAAGTCGAACAGGTCCGTGTGGCTCGATACCGTGTCCTGTACGTAATTGTTGTTGTCGTCACACGGGTTCTCGTTGAGCAGGGCCGAGTGGTTCGTGCCGCTGCTGGCAGTCCACTCCTTGGTGGCCGTGTCCGCACTGGGGAAGAGCGTCACCACGCGGACGCCGCCCAGGAAATCGTTGTTCAGCGAGCCGGAGCCGTCGCAGACGTAGAAATCGTCGTAATAGTAGGCAGTTGACGAGACCGGCAGGCCGACCGCCACAACGTCGTGATAGTTGTGCGTGCCGGCCTTCGTGTTGATGCCCGACTGGCTGAGCACGTTGACGCCGTTGACCCGCAACTCGAAGGAGCCGGTGCTGCTGCTACAGAGCACCTTCAGTTCGATGTAGCACCAACGACTCAAGGGGACGGGGGTGGACGACGTTCCCAAGAGCGTCGTGTCGCGGTAGACCTGGAGCAGATAGTCGCCGCGCAAGCGGACGTTGACGCCCTGTTGCGAGCCATCGTAAAGAGCCAGCAGGATTCCCGTGGCAATGCTCGGCTTGAACGCGATGCCCACGATCAAAGTCGGGTCGGTCGTCAGCGCCGGCGTCTTGATCTGGCCATAGTTCGTGCCCAGGGAGTAGCCGCCGAGCCGGCCAGCGCCCACCGTCAAGGTGATGCTGCCCGCTACCGATGCGTACTTACGGGCCACCACGCCCGTGGGCGAGGCGCTGCCGCTCGTGCCATACGCATCGAAGCCGTCGAGCCACAGGAGTGCCATCGCTACGCCACCTTGATGCCGAACTGTGCGCTGTTGAGGGCCGCCCCCGTCCATGCCGCCCCGGTATTGGGATCGGTCTCCAGGACGCGCCGCAGCGTGACCTGGGAGGCTGAGCCGATCAACTGCGCCGAGCCCTCGTCCGTCGTCACGCCCGACTTGCAGGGCATCTTGAGGCTAAGGTGGTTGGCGTCTGTCTCGCGGCAGTCCGTGTTGACCTGGACGCCGAAGATCGCGGTGCCCACCGAAGGGTCTTGATAGTCGTACAGGTCCGTGTTGCCGGACACCGACGATTCCACGTAGTCCGTGTCGCCGTTGGACGGGTTCTCGTCCACCAGGGCGTAGTTGTCCACGCCCGCGCTCCGCGAGAAATCCTTGCTCGCCGTGTCGCCGTTGGGATAGATCGGCGTCACCTTGATGGAGCCCAGGAAGTCGTTGTTCGCCGGCCCGCTGCCGTCGCAGATGTAGTAGTCGTCGAAGTACCAGGGCTGCGAGTAGAGATTGTTGGCAAGGTACACCGAGGTATGATAGCTGTGCGTTCCGTTCTTCGTATTGACGCTGGACGCACTGAGCACGTTGACGCCGTTGATCCGAAGTTCGTAGGAGCCGGTAGTGGCGTTGCAGACCACCTTCAGTTCGATGTAGTACCACGTCCCCAGGGACACGGCCTTGCCGCTGGTCGTCCCTAACAAGGTGGAGTAACGATAGACCTGCAATTCGCCGTCGCTGCGCATCCGCAAATTGATGCCGGGTTGATCCTCGTCGTAGAGATAGAGGATCGTGCCGGACATCTGAAGGTCCGTCTTGAACGCGAAGCCCACGATCATCGTGGCGTTGGTCGTCAGGGGCGGCGTCTCAAACCAGAAGTTAGACGAACAGCGGATCGCATAGCCGCCGAGGCGGCCCGCCACGGTGGCCGGCGCACCGCCGGTCACGGAGAGGTACTTGCGGAGCAAATGCGCGGACGGGTCGCCGCTGGTGCCGTAGGTGTCGAAGCCGTCGATCCAGAGCAGGGCCATTGCTGCACCTTATGATCCGAGTTTCACGCCGAACTGCGTGCTGTTGAGGTTTGCCGGGGTCCACGCCGCGCCGGTCGGGTCCGTCTCCATGATCCGCGTCTTCGTGGTGTAGGTGTCTTCGGCGACCGCCACGACCGACCCGTCGCTCTCCGTCGCGCTCAGCTTGGAGGCTTGATAGAGGTTCATGGTGTTGTTGGGGTTGGTCCGGCGGGCGTCCGTGTTAATCTGGACGCCGCTCACGCCGCCTGCACCGATCAGGTCGGCGTAGTTGTACAGGTCCAGGTCCGCGCCGCCGGAGGTTTGGATGTAGCTGGCGTCGTCGTCCATCGACTCTTCATCGACGGCGGCATAGTTGGTTCCCGACGAAGGCGTCCACTGGGCCGAATCGCCGGCCCCGCTCGGATAGAGCGTGGCCACCTGCTTCACGCCGAGGAAGCTGTTGTTCGTGCTGCCGCTGGCGTCCAGGCAGTACAGGTCGTCGAAGGTCGGGTTCTCGCCCCACACGTCCTGGATGCGGAACGTCGAGTGGAAGGCGTGCGAGCCGGCCTGGGTGTTGACGCCCGTGGCTGACAGCCGGGACACACCATCCACATGCACGTCGTAGGAGCCGGTCGTCCCGTTGCAGACGACCTTGAATTCGATGTAGTACCACGTCCCGGCCACCAGGCCGAGGCCCACCGTGGCCGCAAGCTGCGTGTCGGCCCGGTAGACCGCCAGGTTCCCGCCGTTGACCCACCGCAGGTTCATCCCCCGCGTGGACCCGTCGTAGAACGTGAGGAACTCGTGACTGAGGCCATTGAGGGTCTTGAACGCCAGGCCGACGATCATCGTGGCATTGGTGGTCAAGGCGGGCGGCTGGAAATAGCAGGTGTCGATGACGAACTTCAAGGCATAGCCGGACCACCGCCCGGTCACGACCCGAAAGCCGCTCTCGGACTGGACCGTGTACTTCCGCCCGTACACGCCGGTCGGCGTCGGCGCGCCGTTGAGCGTCGTGCCGAACCCCTCGAAGCCGTCGATCCAGAGCAGTGCCATAGTCCACCTCGCTACAGGAGTTTCACGCCAAACTGGGCGTCGTTCAGGTCCGTCGTGGTCCACGCCACCCCGCTCGCCGGATTGGTCTCCAGGAGGCGGCTTTTCACGAAGCCGGACGACGACGTGACCAGCAGGGAAGCGCCGTCGTCCTGGCTGCCGCCGGACGGCTTCACGGGCAGGGACAGGCTCCACGGCATCCCATCGGTCGTGGAGATGGACAGGGCGTTGATCTGGATACCGGCGATGCCGCCAGTGATGCCGGCGACCGCGCTGAAGTTGTACAGATCGCTGTTGCCCGTCACGGCCGTCTGGACGTAATCCGCCGTGCTCGGGTTCTGCTCGTCCACGCAGTCCCAGTTGTCGCCAGCCGAGGGCGTCCACGCCGCTACGTCGCCGATTGCGTTGGGGAAGATCGCCACGACCCGCTTCCGGCCGAGGAAGTCGTTGTTGACCGCGCCGGTAGCGTCGAGAATGAAGATGTCGTCGAAGCGGGTCTGACACGCCGAGTTGACACCGCGAAAGCGGACCCGGCTGTGAAAGGAGTCGTTGCCGCCCTTCGTATTGATGCCAGTCAACGAGAGTTTCGTCACCTCGTTGACCCGGATCGTGACCGAGCCGCTGGTCGCGTGGCAATAGACCTTGACTTCGATGTGGCACCACGCACCAGGCTGAATGTTCGCACCGGTCGTCGTGCCCAAAAGCAGGGAACCACGGTAGACGCTTAACTCGCCCGTGGCGCGGAGGATCACCGCGAGGGATTGCATCGTGCTGTCCCAGAACCCCAGGGTCGGGCCGTTGTAGTTGCCGTCCGCCAGCGCCGCGGTGCGGAAGTTGAACCCCACCACCATCGTCGGGTCCGTCGTGGGCAGGGTCAGCGTGGTGAAGTGGATGTCGTTGTCCCACGTCTCCAGCGCGTAGCCACCCCAGCGGCCGTCGCGCAGCTTGTAGTAGCCCCCGCCCGAATAGTAGTTCGGATCGGGGTAGTATTTGGTGGCGATCTTCGCCCATTGGCCGGTCGAGTTACCAAAGGTCTCAAAGCCCTCAATCCACAGCAGCATGGGCGAGCCTCCAAAGGAAGAGATCGGCCGGGCCGAGAAAAACGCCTCCCGGCCCGGCCGCGGCGAGGGAGCACACGCTAGGCGTTGACGGTGTAGGTCACCTTCAACTGGTCGCCGTTGAGCACCGAGACGGTGCCGCTGGAGAACTGGGCCGCCGCCCAGAGGGTGCCGCCGCCGGCCGCGTCGTTCTTCGTCGAAGGGGCCGAGCCGCCACCGACCACGCCCAGGCCGTAGACGCTGCCTGAGCCGTTGATGTTGAAGACCACGGGGCTGGAGTTGGTGATGGACTGGCTGGCCGCCGCGCCCTCGGTCCACTCCTGACGGGTGGCCTCGCTGTAGGCGGTGAACTCATCCCAGCCGTTGGTCCCGTTGATCTGGGCGTAGGTGTCGCCGGCCGCCAGCGAGGGGCTACCTGCGCCGTCCACGAGCAGGATGTACCACGTCCCGATGGCCGTGACGCCGTGGAACATCACATCGAGCAGCTTGTTCTTGCCCTCGTTCGTGATGGCGTTGCGGATGTCGTACTTGCCGATCAACTGGCCGCCGCGCCAGTGCTCCACCTGGAAGCGACCGCGGGCGTGAATCTGATCGGAGACCTTGGTGCTGGGGCGAACCAACTCGCAGGCCGCCTCTTGCTGGACATGGATGGTGTCGTTCATGGGTGTTTCTCACAATAAAGGGTTACAGGGTTGACGTGCCACGCCGCAGTTCCCTTCGTAGCTCAGCGGCGATGGACCTTGCCGTTTGGCGGCTTGATCCGCCGCCGTTGACAGTCACGTTGATGTCACCGATGTTGGTGACGCTGCCGCCTTCGCTGCGGTAGACCGGCCGCACACCCGCGTTGATGGCGGTCAGTTCCGAGGCGAATCGCCGCGCCGAGGCGGCGTTGATGACCACTTCCCCCGGCGAGAGCATGGCCGGAATGACATCCGTGCCCTGGGGAGGCCCGCCGAAGGCAAGGAAACTCCAGACCTTCCTCCCCTGCGCCGCCGTCACCGCGGGCGGCGGCTCGACCGCCCAGGAGGCCGCCGCCAGGTTCCACATCGCCGAGGCCGCCGCCTGAATCTCGCCGGCCAGGCCCGCCATGCTCGGGATCGCGCTCAGCGCCGCCTGGGCCTGCTGCGCGCCCTCGCCCATCTGGGTCGCCGCCTGGGGATTCAGTTGGTCGATGATCCCCTTGAGGCGTTCGGCCTCCTGCCGCGCCCTCTGCAACTCCGCTTCCACGTTGCGCTTTTGGCCTTCGGGCGTCTGCCGGAGGGCCTTCATCGCTTCCGCCTGGTCCGCCAGCGACTTCACGAAACCCATCTGGTTGCTGATGAAATCCTTGTCGAACTGGCTCATGGTGGGACTCTTCAACAGTTCCGTGGCCTTCTTCTGCAACTCAAGGAACTGGTCCATCCCGAAGCCCTGAATGCCCGTCTTGGACAACTTCTGGAACTGCTGGGACAGTTCGGCCAGGGCTTGCGTATCCTTCTGGATGTCCCCGCCGCCGAAGATCGTGCCGAGGCCCTTCTTCGTGGCCTCGGCCAGGAAGGTCCGCCAGTCGTCCATCGCGGCCTTGTAGATTTCCAGGTTGGCACCCAGGCCGCCCTGGGCCGCCTTCTGGAGCATCGCGGACTTGGCAATCGAGTCCTGGTCGCGTTGCAGCTTGCCGACCAGTTCGACCTGCCGCTGGTACTCCCTGGTGACGATCTCCGTCTGCTCGGCAGGGGTCTTGCCGGCCAGCATCTCAGGCGTGACGGCCCCACCCGGCTGGACAAAGGGCTTCAGGGCGACCGCCACGGCACCCATGCCGTGTTCGATCTGGGCGCGCAACTGGTCGATCGTCTGAGGGGCGGCGAACAGCTTTTGCACCTCCATCTGCGAGACGCCGCCCTGCAAGGCGGTCTGCACCCTATGTTGCAGGGTGTCGAACTTCAGCATCTCTCCCAGGTCGATCTGGGCCGTGCCCGCCATCCACAGCCGCTTGAACTCGTCCATCTTCTGCTTCAAGTCTTCCGACTTGGCGGCCGACTTGAGCGGGTCCAGCGGGCCTTTCTTGTCAAAGAGGTTGAGGTCTTCGAGGATGCCCTTCATCAAGACCTTCATGCGGTCCACGCGGGCTTGCTCTTGCGCAGCCGCCTGGGCCGCCCGCGCGGCGCGGTTCTCGCTGTTGGTCTGGAATTGCTTTTCTGCGTCGATCTGCTGGTGGATGATCGACAACGACACCCGCTGGGCGTCGTCCAGAAGCCATTCGTTCTTCGCCGAGGAGGCAATCGACTCAGCTTCCTGGGAGTGCGCCATCGCCCGTTGGAAGATGGCCTGGGCCGCCTGCTGCTGATCCGGGGTCTCGGCCCTGGCCAGTTCCGCAGCCGCCTCCCGCGCCAGGGAAAGGGCGTGCCGGCTGTACTGGTCCTCCAGGAAGTAGGCGTCCTTGTACCCCAGCATCCGATTCTTGAAGAGCAGGTCGTCGTAGCGCCCTTGCAGGTCCGATTGGCGCTTCATCGAATCTGCCACGGCCTGGTTGGCGTTCTGGGCGGCCGCGCGGAACTGCTGGACGATCTTCTCGCGGGTCGAGATCATCGCCTGCATCGTGGTCCGCGACGAGGTGATTAGCTCTTCGTCGGCCTTCCGCGCGGCGTCCACCTGGGCGTTGTACGCCTGGCGGACCAGGGCCATGTACTGTTCCAGCCGCCGGCCGGCTGCGTCGTATACCCTCTTCTCCGCGGCAATCCGCTCTTCGCTGGCCTTTTCTTCGGCCGCTACCTTCTCCTGGACCTGCTTGCGGAAATTGTCGTTGGCGTTGGTCAGCATGGAGGCCAAACGCTGGTCCAGGAAGTCGGCACCCCAGACGATCATCGCCATCGGGGCGACGACATTGTTGAAGACGTTGCCCAGCAGGGACGCATTGGCCGCCGCCAGCTTGGCGCGGAGCGACAGCGCCGCAAGCGCCCCGCCGGCAATCGCCAGCGGTTCGGCCAGGCTCGTCAAGGTCGTCACGATGCCCTTCAGCGCGGCAACCAACCCATCGGCCCCGCCTGCCGCCTTGAGCAGGCCGCTCAGGAACTTGAGCAGTTCCGGGCCGATCTCCGTCGCCAGGGCGACCTTGAGCTTGTTCAGTTCCTTCGTGTACTGTTCGGCGTCGCTGGAGGTGAACAGCTTGAATGCCTCGTTCAAGCTGTCGCGCGACGTGGCGCTCATTACCTTCAAGGCTTGCTCGGCCTGCTCAGCACCCGAACCGGTCAGACGCAGTTCCGCGTTCAAGGCGCGGATGTTGCGGAACAGGGTCGCCGTGGCCGCCACGTCTTCGTTCTGGCTGTCGCGCAGGGCCTCAAAGCTGCCTTGGAGGCCCAAGGCACGGATCATCTGCTGGCCGGTGTCGTAGCCCAGGGCGCGCAACTCTTGCCGGAGATCAGTGGAGGGCTTGATGAGCGCGGCCAGGGCCGCCCGCAGGCTCGTGGCCGCCTCGGGGACGCGCATCGAGCCGATGGTCAGGGCGACCAACGAGGAGTTGACTTCATCCAGGCTGACCCCCAACTCGCTGGCAATCGGCGCGACCCGCCCGATCACCGGCGTCAGGTCGGCACCACGGGTGCGGCCCAACTCGATCGTCTTGAAGAACTTGGCGGCAACGTCTTCCGCCTGGCTGGACCTCATGCCGTAGGCGTTGAGCGTACCGGTCAACAGCAGCACGGCGTCATTTAGCTCCATGACGCCGACTTTGGCCAGCTTGGCGGAGGCCGTCATAATGTCCGAACGCTGCGCGGCCGAAGTAAACTGGTTGGACAGCGTTTGGTACATCGCCTCGGCCACGTCGGGCAGAGGAAAGTTGAACGACCGCGAGAAATCGGCGACCTCCCGGCTCAACCCCTGGAAGTTCTTGTCGATCTTCGGGGCGATGGTCTGGATTTCCGAAATGCTCTTGGAGAACTTGAGGGCCTCGTCCACGGACTCGCGGAGCAGGTCACGAAGCTGGCTCAAGGCGCGGACGATCATCTGGGTCATCACGACCCGCGTGAGGGTTTCCCACGTCACGGTCAGCCGCGCGGTATGCGTGGCCGCGGCCTGTGCGCCGCCGGCCGCCTGCTGCGCGGCCGCAGCCGCCTGCTGGCCGGTGGTCCGGGCGGCCTGGCCGGCACGCCCGATGGCGCTGGTGAACTGCTGGGCCGAGGCGGTTGCCTGGGAGTAATCGGGCGGCAGCCAGAGCTTCGAGGCGGGCGCAGCCTGCGCGGCGGGCATTGCCGGCCCTGTGCCCATCTTCGACATCGACGAGGCGAGCCGCGAGGCGGCGGAGGCCATATCCCGCATCGTGGCCAGGGCATTGGCCGCCTGGCTGTTCCAGGCGTCCAAGACCGCGCCGAACGCCTGGAAGGCCGTGCTGGAGGCTTGCAGCGCAGAGTCCAATCGCTGCAAAGCGCTCAGGGCGCTTTCCACGTCGAAGCCGAGTTTGTTGATAATCTCGTCAGCCATGAGATACGCTTGCTACGTGTTGACGCGCACCGCACGAACATGGGGCTTGACCGGCGGAAGGTCCACGCCGTCCGCGAACCGCAAGAACGCCCTGGCACCTACGGCCTGGAAGTTGTAAGGGCCTTCCTTAATCACGCGATAGAAGAGGCTCGGGTCGGGATCGACGTTGGCGTTGTGGTATTCGTTCCAGATCAGCCAGGGCAGCGACGTGCTGTACGTGAAGGTGTACCGCCCGCTGTCGATGTCCGTTTCCATCTGGCCGTCGCCCGACGCTTGGCCTGTGCCGACGCGATCCACGGCCACGGGGGCGATAGGGATGGACAATGAGATGTGGCTCGCCAGTTTGCTGAACGTCGCCCGCGATGCCCCACTCCACACCGGAATCTCTGCCAGCACGGCCTCCAGCCACTCCATGAGGCCCCGGGCGATGGCGGCCGTCATGTGCTTGTCCAGGGCCTTCCGATAGGCCGACACGTCGATGCGCGGCGCAGAGAGCCTGGCGGTGAACTTCATGGTGCCCTCCAAGTAGGCAGCCGCCTTGAGCAACGCCAGCGGATCGTCCTTGAAGGCCCCCAAGCCGGTGTTGCACCCATTGCACAAAAGGCCACGCACTTCACCGGTCGCATGGTCATGGTCAACGCAGAACTGGCCTTTTGCTTTGGTGCCGGGGTCATGGCTGCCACAAATCGAGCAGCGGCCTCCCTGCTGCCTCAGCATCGCGTCATATTCAGCCCGGCTCAGGCCAAACTTCTTCTGAAGTTGGTAGTCCCGGCAGCACGCTTTGCACCACGGGCGACGGTTGTCTCTTCCAAGCTGTGCTGTGTGAAACTCGTGTGGTGGTTTCTGGTCGCCGCACACGGCACAGCGATGCAGTGGCTCATGTTCGGTCAAGCTCGTGTCACTGCTTATCATCTGCCCCTCTCTCTGAACGCCCGAGAGGCATCCGTGCCCCAGCCAATTGAGCCTCCCGCTTCGCTTCGTCGTAACTTCGCAGTTGGTCGAAGGCGACGATCAAAGCCTGGGCCTCAACGCCGCACTCGTCCCAGGACGGCTTGACGCCCGGCGGCCGGACCCCTAGCCGTTCGCAGGCCCGCCAGACGGCGAACTCTCCGGTGCGGTGAGGGGCGAAGAGAACTCTTCGGGCATTGGAGCTTGACCAGCTAGAAAAGACTCGCGGGCCTTTTGCAGCTTGGCCTCGTCCAGGGCGTTCGCCTCAAGCACCAGCGCCAGGACGCGATTGGTCTCCACCTGGGTCAAGCTGCCGTTCTTCAGGTCTTCCTCCCAATTCGGCCAGGTCCGCGGATCGTTCTCCTTCACGGTGTCCCATTCGATGTCGGACGGAGCCAGGGACTTGACGACCATGTAGCCGAGGCGCTTCTTGGCCCAGATGCCCAGGACTTGCTGATAGGTGGGGTCGTTGAGGTTGGGCACCCAGCCCTCTTTCGTGTACTTTCCCGGCGGCTTCGGCGTCGGGCAAAGCGTGTTGAACTCGTCCATGTCGGGCAGGCCCTTGGCGCGGAACACGATGTTCTGGTCGCCGCGCGGCAGGACGAGGATGGCTTCGTTCGAGAGCCCTTTCGGGTCGATACCGGCAATCTTCATGTTGTTCCCTCGCAAAGAGTAAGAGGAAGAAGGCGGTGCCGGCACTGGTGCGGGCACCGCTCGACTGGTCTTCTTGACAAAGAGGCCAGCCCAACCGGCTCGCAAGCCGGGGAGTCGTTCAGAATCGACGCCGACCGTTTACTGCACGTCCGGCCACGGGTCGGCGGCACCTAGCCGATCCACCTGCGGCTCGGTGCGCTTGCACTTGCCGCTGACCGAGATCGACGCCTCCTTGTAGTTCACCTCCCGGCTCTCGGAACGGAACTCGGGAAAGGCCACCTGCTCCTTCTGGGCCGTTCCGCAAGGCGGGGTGTGCCGGACGATCATGTGGACGCCGTAGGGTTCGCACAGGTCGGCGGACGCACTGACCCACTCGGCTGCACCGCCAACGCCCTTGAGGGCGTCCACCGGGCTGACCGGCTCGCTCGTGCCCTGGGTGATGTGCTCGAAGACGGCCTCCAGCTTCACGTCCATCGGCACCTGGTTGCCTTCCCGCACGGTGTCCAGGTCGCCCCGATCCAACTCGTACTTGTACTCGTTGTGTTCGGTGTACGTGACGTTGCCGTCGCCGATCTTGATTTCCAACTCCTGCGGGTAGAACGTCACCACGCCGCCATCCGTGTACGTGCCGGCCCCGAGAGCGGGGCTGAAAGTAATCTGCGTCGTGGGGCCGCTCCCGCTCGGGGTGCGCGCCGTGACGGTGTGGTACACCGGGGTCGTCTCGCCCGCGATCTTGAAGCGAGCGCCCAGGGGCACCAGATCGGGGTCTTTCGTGTTCAACACGATGGTGTCGATGGTCAGTTGCGTGTCGTTCTCGGCCGGAGGGGTGACGGGCTGGTTGACCGCCGCCGTCCCGTTCAGACCGTCCTGGAGAATGACATCGCAGTCTCGTCTTTCCTGTTACCTACTCTTTCGAGTCGGGCGGGTCATTTCTGCCCGCCTCTGCATGTCGCCATGCAGAACAGACTATATCTTCACCCTTGGTCAAGGGGCGGTGCGTGTAGTCGTTGAGGGTTCCCCTTCGGGCCTTCCCTGCTGATGATCTGCACCACACAGATTTTCACGCAAAGCGTACCGGTGGATACTCAGACTTCCCAGCATATAGCACCGTTTGTCATCGCAAGTTGCCCTGCGAGGAGCCTACGATTTAAGCTCAATGCGTGCCATGTTCGACCTTTCTTGTTAGTTGACGAATCAAACTGGGGTCTTGAAACCCCAACCCACCGGCCAGCGGCCGGACTTCTGACAGGAACGCAAACGAGAGTACAGCGTGTTCACATTGATGCCCGTCGCCAGAGCCGCATCCTTGATGCAGCCGAAGGCAACGCCATCGACCGTGACGCGGCGAGCGCGAGGATTCTTGGCCCCGGCAGTATCCGTCAACATCCTCAACGTCTTGGGATGGGGTTTTCTTCCAAGAGCCTTTGCCCTGATCTTCTGGCAAGTCTCCTCCGTGTGTTTCCTGCCCTTCATCCCATTGCGCCGGTGATGAAACTTCTCACGTGTCGCGGCGCTGGGCCGCCACCCGACCGAACCCTCCCCGCCGAGCGTGAGGTTGTAGCCATTTGGTGCTCGCGTTTCGAGCATCACAATGGCCCGATACTCCATCATCTTGATCCAGGCTTCGTCGCCTTCGTACCACACCTCCCATTGCAGGCTGTGTCTGCCATACTTGCTGATTGCGTGATGCAGCAGCTTCGATCCGTGACCGGAAAGGTGCTCGCGCCGACGCTGTTCAATGTTGGTCGTGATGCCAACGTACTGCTTGCCGTTGATAAGGTTGGTTACCACGTGGAGGAACATGCTACCCGCTGATCTCCATCCGGTAACGGGCATCCACCATGCTCTGCTTCAGGCGGTCGGTTGGATTGATCTGGCCGAAGTGCATCACGCGGATGGCGTCATGCCGGCCTTGGACCGGCGAAAGGCAGCCGACCAGGACGTGTTCGTCGTCGCCAGGAAAAGTCCCGTACTTGCAGACGGCGATAGCTCCGTCCATTGCCTCCTGGAATACGCCCGTCTTCTGGATGATGGCGTACTGGTTCTTCTGCTCTTCGTAGCGGCTCACGAACAGGACGTTCACCACGACTTCGATCTGGAAGTAGTCGCGGCTGACTTCCCTGGTGAACGGCCCCGTGATGCGGACCTCGCACCGATCCGTGGCGCTCATAAACTCCGTGGCCCGCTCGTCCAAGCCTTCGATCAGAACGGGAAGGTTCTCACTCTCGGCGACTTGCTTCAGGTAGGTGGCTACGGATGCGAACACCCAGCGCGCCCAGTTCGGATTGGCGGGCATGGCTACACCTCCCCTTGGGTCTGGGAGACGAGCGTCAGCGTATCGGCGGCCGTCTCTTCCAGGATCGACCCTGCCACGCCTACCGACTCGCCCACCAATTCCTTGCCGTGGATGATGTAGGCCGCCTCGAACTCGTACTCCTCGAAGTTCTCGATCGCGTACTTGCGGCTGTGGTAGACGAGCCAGTCGCTCTCCTTCAGGACGAGGTTGGGGCAGTCGCGGCGCTCGATGATGAATAGCCGCTTGCCCGCCTCGTAACCGCCGCCCGTGACCATCTGCTTGTTCGCGGAGATCAGCGAGATCGACTGCTTGACTTCGCGGCTGATGGTCTCGGGCAGGACAACGGCCCGGTGAATCCGGGTCGCCGTCTTGGTCCGGGTCACTTCGCCGGTCTTCGTATCCGCAATCACCGAAGCGTTCTGATAGACGACAATCGTGCCGCCGTACTGACGCTTGAGCGCATACAAGACGCGCCGAATCTGCTGGTTCAAGCTGTGGTTCGCGGGATACGTCATGGCGGTGCTTCACGGTTGCTGACGGGCGCACGTATCCCTGAGCGGACACACGAAGCGCTCGTCCAGGGCCTTCTCCAACCGCTCCATCATCAAGGTGTTCTGGGCAATTACGTCCGCACACCGTTCGACGAGCGGCATGAGCACGTTCCGCTGCTCGTCTTCGAGCTTCACGATCCGTTTGTTCATGCGACATTCGCGGACCCAGCTTTGCCAGAGAAGAACGGCAGTCACGAGGACCAGCGGCCCGTACTGTTTCAAGAGGGCAATCGCATCGGCAAACGTGTCGGCTTGTGCAAAGAGCAGTTCCATGAGGCATCTCCGTCCGCCCGCAGGCGCAGTTGATGGTAGAGGGGCCGGCCGGCCGGGTTTGCGCCCGGACGGCCGGCTTTTCGCTCGTTGCGGACAGGATTAGCCGAGCACGGGGACCAGCAGGCCGCTGTTCAGCACCGCCACACCCGCGAGGATGTCGCAGTTGACGATCAGCCCGCCCGCGTTGATGTCGTACTGGGCCAGGACCCGCATGGTGACGCCGTTGTAGGCGGCATGTCCGGCCATGACGCCCGCGCGGGTGTCCGGCAGGGCCAGCGGGCGGGTGACGAGGGCCAGAGCGTCCCGGTGGAACGCCAGGTTCATCGCGCCGTAGGGGCCGGGGAACGCATCGGCCCCAGCGCCAACGGCAGCCGCGAGCGGCCGGTCCAGGTAGACCGTGCAAGCCGTGCCGCTCCCCTCGGACTCGATCACCGTGTAGGTGTGCCGAGTGCCGGTGGTCGCACCGAAGGCGAGCAACTGGCCGACCTGCGGTGCCTTGCCCGCCGTGACGGTTAGCGCGATGCCCTCGCTGTAGCCGGCCGCGTAGGCAGCGGCCGTCACGCACTTCACCCAGCGCGTGGCCACGGCGTTGTCCTCGGTGGCGTACTTGAGGGCCTCATTCAACTGGAAGCTGTCGGCATCCGCAGCCACGGCCCAAGTCGGCTGATCGTTGCCGGCCATGACCACGAACTCACCGACCGTGGGAGTCAAGACGCAAGCCAGGTCGCCCGTCGCGCCGGCCGCATACGGCTCCGTGACCGGATCGCTGTCGGTCTCGCTGCCCGACAGGACGCAGTTGACGTTCTGGTCCATGTAGGTGTCGAAGCCGAGGATGCGGCCGAGGATGGCGCTCTCCAGCGCCGAGCCACCGTCGCCGCGCTCGTTGGCCTTGACGAACAGGTCGGTCTTGAGCATGGCCGTCTCGCTCGTGGGGGCCATGACCAGCTTGCGGCCATCCACGGGGGCTTTGTTGATGTTCAGCTTCTCGCGGGCGTCCAGCACGTAGTCCTTGGCGGTGTCCTTCGTCAGGCCACCCAACTTGCCCACGCGGTCGGCCGTGGTGCCGAGGTAGGCGTGGACCTGACCCAACAGGGCGCGATCGACGCCTTCCGCGATGGTCTTCATCGCGGGCTGGAGGTAAATCTGGCTCAACTCCTTGAAGGACTTGCTCCCTTCGCCGTCGCGGATCACGAAGGAAGAGTAGAACCATTGATTCAACGGCACTTGCACGTTGGTGGCCACGGCGTCCTGCTGCACCAGCGAGGTGCCGTCCTTCTTGCGGCGAATCTTGAACTCGCCGGGGCGGCGGGTGTTGACGACATCGCCGAACTTGGCAACGGTGTCCTCGAAGTCTCGGTGGACCATGTTGGCCATGACCATGTTGCCTTCCAACATGCGCAGGCCCTCGTCCGCCCACAACTCGGGGATGAAGGCATCCAGGTTGTTTTCGTAGCAAGCCGTGAACGGCTGGCTGAGGTACAAACGGTTCATCGCTACTCTCCGAAGTGTCTCGTGTGACTTCTGCTCGCCGCGCCTCGTCACCGTGACGTGCGCTGGCTCCGAGCAGACCTTTGGTTTGCCGACCCCCGAACGGTTAGCGGCCCTTCTTGGGCAAAGGATCGAGTCCGAGCCATTCAGGGTGGTTGGCCCGAATCTCGCGGAACTGCTCTTGCGTCAGCTTGCGAATCGCCGCCGCATCCAGTTTGCCGCCTTGACCCGGCATGAGGCCGCCGGTAGCCGTTCCCGCGCCGATGCCCGAAACCACGCCGCTGCGGAAGAGGTTGCCCCAGGTGTCGGGCGTGTCCTTCATCTTCTTCACGGCGTCCTCGGGCGTGTACGTCTTGGTCTCGATCTCGCCCGTCGTCGTGTTGAGGGCCTGCATCTCGACCACCGGCTTGTACCTGCCGGTCAACTTGCCGGTCCTGGGGTCCGTTTCCTCCAACATCTTCGTCTGCCCGCGAAGCAGGGTGACGACTTGCGAAGGACTCCACGCTTCGTGCTTGACGGCGGCGTCTTGGAGCGCCCGTTCGATGGTGGAGTCACGGTACAGCGTCTCAAACCACGACGCCTTCTTTTCGATCTCCTGCAACTTGCCGGCGTAGGTCTCCTCCATCTGCTTCTTTTCCAGAAGAAGCTGCTCTTCCTTCGACCGCAGTTGGCCTTGCACCATCTCCAGATTCGCTTGCAGCGCCTTCCGTTCTTGCTCGGTGAGATTCTGGCTGGCCAGCAAGTCCTGGTACTGTTTCTCGGTCTTCTTCAACGCCTCTTCCAGCTTGCGGCGGTCGGCGGCCACGATGCGATTCACGTCCTCCTGGGTGAACGTTTTGCCTGCGGCAGCGGCAGCAGCGGCAGCCGCCTCGGCTGCGGCCTTGTCAGCGGCGGCCTTCTCCGCAGCGGCCTTCGCGGCATCATCCTCACCCTCGAAACACGCGGACCACGGACGGGACAGATACAGAGAGATGGACATAACACTTCCTTACACCCGAAAGGAAATCACAGAGCATCCGCCTATTCGGTGTTCAGCGGGTCTGACCC
>Ga0315277_10000818_pt1 | contig 47975 bp, 35 predicted proteins | sample YL17G05_15_MG_FD_203695 | JGI IMG/M metagenome (GOLD analysis project Ga0315277, IMG submission 203695) | Sediment microbial communities from Yellowstone Lake, YNP, Wyoming, USA - YL17G05_15 | ecosystem: Environmental > Aquatic > Freshwater > Lake > Sediment | place: USA: Wyoming | collected... | reverse complement strand
TTAGCCGTAATTTTTCATGAGCGCGACGGTTTGCGTTTGGCGACGAGAAATGCGCGCGACAAGATCCATCTGTGGGTTTGCACAGTCGGTTTTCCCGGGCGTGGGCCTGCGCCCCCTTTCCCCCGTTGTTCGTCCGCGTGCCGGGGCCAGCACGCACTGCCTCTCCACCGCTCCCCAGCGCCTGGACGACCGGGCTGAAGATCGCCTGATACGGATAGCTGCTGCTCCACAGCCGCCGCACCGTGCGGGTGTTGCGCAAGACCCCCGCGCCGATCTTCAGGAGCTTGAGCCGGAGGGTGCTCCCTTGCGCCCGCGCCAGTTCCGGGCCCGCCAACGCCCGCGTGCGCAACCGTTCCAACCGCCCATACGCGCAACTGGAGAGCCGCAACCGAAACTGATGGGCCCACCAGCCAGGACAACTGGTCCGGTCGGCAAACAAGCCCAACTGCTGCTCCTTGATCCGGTTCTCCCTCTCCCCGCGCGCGCAATCGCCTTCGTCGTAAAGCGCCTGCGCTTCGCCTGCCAGGTGGGTCACCCCCAAGCGCGGATTGCTCCCCTTGTCGGGGTGCTCGGCTGGGATCAACCCCCGCCGCTCTTGGTCCCAACTCTGCGCCGCATCCGTCCCCTCGCCCAAGCGCCGCTGCTTTTGTTGCCGCCCTTGGAAATGGGTTTGCGCCTGTGCCCTCAAACCCTGCGCCAGGCCGGGCACGCGCGGGTTCTTGGCCAGCCCCACGAGGGAACCGACCTGATGCGCTTCACCCCAACGCAAGAGCCGCCAGCGGCCAAAGCCGGAGGCGCCGCGGAAAATGATTCTGACCTGCGGCCCGGCCGGCCGCAGCCGCCCGACCAGCAACTTCCACCCCGCCCAAGCCTGGCGGGCCGAATCAATATGGGCCGGCCGCAAATACGCCACCAATAACTGCTCCCCGCAAAACACGTAGAGCGGCAGAAAACAGTAATCGCCAGAGTCACCATGAAAGAAGCGTCCCTCCTGCGGCCCCTGCCCCCGGTCCTCGGTCGCATCAAAATCCAGAATCAGTTCCGGCGGCGGCGGCGCCAACGAGGCGATAAACGGCTCGACGATCACCTGATGCACCGCCCAGGCCCCCGGCCGGTCGGCGCGGTGCTCCCACCGGCACAGGGTCGGACTGGAAGCCCGCGGCCGGTCGCGCTCGACGGCCGTTTGCCAGGCCAGATCGTGACGCAACGTGTCGTGGTCATTAAGGTCTTCGTAACCTTGAGCCAGCCCGTAAATGCGCTGGCGCCCGAGGGCCAGCAGCGGATGCTCGAGGCGATCGGGAGCGCGCGGATCGGGCAACACGTTGGCCCGGGCTTTGGTCAAGCCGCGGCGCCGGTCGGTCTGGCGCAGGAGCGTGACGCCACCCTCGCTGGTCACGTCCCCGCCGGTGAAGCTGGCGCAGAGGGCGCGCTGTCTTACGGCTGGAAAGTGGAAAAGTTCGGAGTGACAAACTGTGCCCGTCGCAACGCTGTGGTGCTCGTTCATATTCACCCAATAGACCTTGGGCCGAGATCACCGTTGCGACGTCTTTCAAGGAAATATTCGGGTTAACACCGGACGCGAAATGTCCAGCTTGATGGAGGCACTGGCGCGCGCACACGTGTCGGTCCAGCTGGATTTCCTCGTGCTGGTAGAGCGGGAGATTCATTGCCACCACCACTCCAGCTACGTGGTCTGGAGGAATGGAACAGCGCCTGCCACAGGGCGCACGCGGAGGTTTTCGCCCTCGCCCTGCCGCACGTGGCTCGGTTGAGGGAGTGGGTGAGCAAGCGTTATCCGGCGACGACGCTCTACGCCGACTCGTACTCGCCGTTCTGCTTGATTGCCGGCAACAACGGTGACGCGGATGCGATTCAGGCTCATGACGAGGAATTCTGCCGCACGATTCCGAAGCTGGCTTTCGTGCGGAACGACGTTTACGCCCGGCTCTGTCACGCGGATTTCAACAAGGGTACGGCATTGGGAGAAATCGCACGTTTGCTGGGGCTGCAGCCGGCGCAAGTCTTCGCGATCGGCGACTGGTTGAATGATCTGCCGATGCTCGACCGGCGGTTCGCACACTATCTCGCTGCACCTGCAAACGCCATTGAGCCGGTGAAAAGCACGCTGCGCACCGCCGGCGGCTACATCAGTCCGCTCTCGCATGGCAACGGCGTGGCGGATTCCCTGCGGTACCACTTGCAGCGTTGAAGCGGGTGCGAGTGCGGATTTATCGCCCCACCGGCTAGAATCATCGATTCTTATTGCCATTTTCAGGCGTTAAAAAACCCCAAGCGTCAGACGGGTCAACCTGTTCATTTCCAACGAAATAGACCTGACGATTAGAATTTGACACGTACGTTCTTAGTGGTAGGCTGGACGCGCAGTGGTACTTCAGGTTGGCACGCGTCCAATGGCTGACATTCCCTGCGGGACATCAACGATTTCAAAAGGCATACACATGAGCGAAGCGGCGACCACAGCCCAACCTGCCAGCGGCAAACCCAAGGTCCATAAAGTCCCGGAGGCAGTCATCCGCATTGCGGGCAATTCGCAGGATGGCATCCAAGCCATCGGCGGTTTCCTCGCCCGTTTGGCCGGGCGCAGCGAACAGGAGGTCATGACTTTCATGACCATTCCCTCCACAATCTCCGGCGGGCCGTCCATTTTCCAGGTACGAATCGGTTCGGGCGAAGTGTTGAGCGCCGGCGACGAGGCGGACGTGTTGCTCGCGTTCTACCAGCATTCCTACGAAAACCACATGGATTCGGTGCGCAAGGGTGGCATCGTGCTTTTCGATTCCGACCAAGTCCAGCCGAAGCCCGAAAGGCAGAAGGATTACCGGCACGTCGGCATCCCGATTTCGACGCACACGATTGAGGCCATCGGCGGCACGGCCAAGGACAAGGGGAAGAACATCTACGCTCTCGGACTCCTGGCGAGGATGTTTGATCTCGATGTGCCAAAGCTCGAGAAACTGATCGGCGAACGGTTCGGCGGCAAGGACCCCAGCGTCGCCAAGACCGCCCTGAACGCGTTCCATGCCGGCTACGGATTCTCCATCAGCAGTCTGACGGAAACGTACGCGCTTTCAGAGCCGAAGAAGAAGGACCGTGCGCAGGTGGTGATGAACGGCAATGAAGCGATTGCCTACGGACTCATCGCGGCCGGCGTGCGATTTGGCGCGGCCTACCCGATCACGCCGTGGTCGGACATCATGGAGATTCTCCGGCAGCAACTGCCGAGGTACGGAGGGATGTTCATCCAGTGCGAAGACGAAATCGCCTCCATCGCCATGGCGCTGGGCGGAAGTTATGCCGGAGGTGTCGCTGTGACCGGCTCCAGCGGGCCGGGTATTTCCTTGAAGAGTGAAGCGTTGGGCTGGGGTGTGAATGCCGAAGTGCCGCTTGTGGTTGTGAACGTCCAGCGCGGCGGGCCCTCCACCGGGCTGCCGACCATGGTCGAGCAGTCCGACCTTAACATCGCTTGCTATGGCACGCACGGCGACGCACCCCGCATCGTGCTCGCGCCCACGGATGTCGAGGACTGTTTCTACACCTCCATTGAAGCCGTAAACCTCGCCCGTCAATACAGCGTGCCGGTGTTCATCCTGAGCGACCAGGCCATCGCCACACGCATCGAGGCGTTTCCCGAGCCGGATCTCAAGAAACTCTGCCAGAACATCTCGCCGGATTTCAGCCCGGTGGCCGACCACAAGCCCTACGACTTGAACGCGCCGGACGGCATCACGCGTCACATTGCGCCTGGCACGCGGGTGATGAGCGGAAGATATCCCGTGCTGCCCGGTCTGGAGCACGACGAGATGGGCCACCCCAGCGGTTCGCCCAAGCTGCACATGGCCATGAATGCCAAGCGGCGCAAAAAGCTCCAGGCGCTGGCCAAGACTCTGCCCACGCCGAAAACCTATGGCCCCAACGAAGGCAACGTGCTGCTGGTTGGCTGGGGCTCGACTCACGGTCCGATCCACGAAGCCGTGGATCGCGCGCGCGCCGCGGGCGACAGTGTCTCGGCGCTGCATCTCCGTTACCTCAACCCGTTGCCGCCGGGACTCGAAAGAATCTTCTCCGGCTTTCATCACGTCGTGGTGGTGGAGATGAACGACGAAGGCCTTTACGGTTACGGCCAGCTCGCCGCAATCCTTCGGGCGCGTTATTGTGACGCACGCATCTGTGGCTTGAACAAGACCGACGGCTTGACCTTCAAGGTGAAGGAAATCCTCGACCTGCTCAAAGTGAAGCTTGCCTCGCTCAAGAAAGCCGCGGCGTAATGACCGGCCATCCAGCAATCATCTCCAGAGAAAGACCATGACTACTGCCACCCTCGAACCTCCGGCTCGCGCGACCGCTCCGGCCCAGGAGAACCGCCCGCCATTGACCAAGAAGGAACTCGCCGCCGACCACCCGACTTGGTGTCCCGGCTGCGGTGATTTCTCCGTCCTCGCGCTGTATTTCAAGCTCCTCGAAAAGGCCAAAGTGCGCCACGAAGACATCGTCAGCGTGTCCGGCATCGGCTGTTCGAGCCGCTTCCCTTATTTCGTCCAGGCCCATGGCGCACACTTCATTCACGGACGCGCGTTGCCGTTTGCCAGCGGCGTGTCGCTGTCACGGCCGGACCTGCATGTGTTTGCGTTCAGTGGCGATGGCGATGCGCTTTCCATTGGCGGTAATCATTTCACCCATACCGCGCGCCGGAATATCAACATGACCCTCGTCGTCATGGACAACCAGGTCTATGGCCTCACCAAGAAGCAGACCTCGCCCACCTCGCCGCTCGGATTCAAGAGCAAGACCGACACTTGGGGCGCTGTAGATCAGCCGATCAATCCCTTGAAGCAGGCCCTCGCTGCGGGGGCCACGTTCGTCGCCCGCACCACGAGCACCAACCCGAACCATGTGTTGCAGATGATGGAAGCGGCCATGCACCACAACGGCTTCAGCTTCATCGAATGCCTCAGCGAATGCGTCGAGTTTTACGAAGGCGCGTTTGACGCCGCCAACCCGCGCAAGGGCGGCGTCTTCAACGCCGTCCCGACGGACCATGACGTGACCAACGAAATCGCAGCCTACAAGCTGGCCGACGCTCCGTTCCCCGGCCACTTTGGCGTTTTCTACAAAGTCAATCGCCCCACCAAAAACGCCAGGGAAGCGGAAATCAGCCGCGCCCAGCGCGAGAAACTCAAGGGCCTCGAGGATTGGGAGATCTTGCAGAAGACTTTTGACCGAATGAAATAGGCCCGAGAGGCGACCCCGCGCCCCGGCGGCAACGCCGGGGTTTTTTGTTTTCGGCGAGGCGTCAAACCGTTAGAAAGTTGGACTGTTGAACGAGTCGTTGCTGGTGGATTCGTTTTTCACGCCGCCCCGATTCAACGGTTCAACGGTTTAGCGGTTCAACCATTTAACGACGAATGCCAATTTACGAGTTTGCCTGTCCCAAGTGCCGCCGGATTTTCAGCTTCCTCTCGAAGCGCGTGAAGCCGGAAGGCCTGCCCACCTGCCCGAAGTGCGGCAACAAGAAACTGACCAAGCAGGTCAGCCGATTTGCCATGTCCAAGGGCCTCAAAGAACCTGCCGCCAAACCGGAAGCCACCGGCGACGAGCCTCCCATGCCTGACATGGACGACCCGCGCGTCGAGCGCGCCATGATGGAGATGGAGCGCGACATGGAGCATCTGGACGAGAACAACCCGAAGCACATGGCGCACATGATGCGCAAGATGAAGGACCTCATGCCGCCCGGTTCGATGCCGAAGGAACTCGACGTCGCCATCAAACGCCTCGAAGCTGGCGAAGATCCGGAAAAGATCGAGGCCGACATGGGTGACGTGCTGGGAGATTTGATGGGCGGCCCGGGTGAGGAGGGCGGTGGCGGAGCCGGTGGATACGCGCACGATAGCGGGTTGTACGATTATTGAACCCGCGGCGGCGTCCTGCCGAGACACCGCCACGGCCGCAGCAATGGCCCACATCCACGAAAAGATAGATTTCACCGTGGCGATCTTCGTCGTCCACGAGCGGAGGATTCTGCTCATTCACCATCGCAACCTCGACCGCTGGCTGCCGCTGGGCGGGCACATCGAGCTAGACGAAGACCCCGAACGAGCCGCGCTCCGAGAAGCGAGGGAGGAGAGCGGCCTTGATGTTGAATTGCTCGGCGAGCGCCCGCCCACGACCGAACCCGGCACCCGCGCGCTTATTGCCCCGCGCTTCCTCGACATTCACCGCATCAACGCCACGCACGAACACATCGGCATGATCTACTGGGCGCGGCCCCGGAACGGCACGCTCACCCTCGCCGCCGCCGAGCATCACGACATCCGCTGGTGCTCCGGCGAAGACCTTGACCGGCTGCACCCGCCGATGTCCGCCGCCGTGAAGTGGTATTGCCGGAAGGCGATCGAAGAAATTTCCGCCTGAGGCACGCGCATTGCGGATTGAGAACCGGCGCCGTTTCTGTTCCAATCCGCCGTCCGCAATCCGGAATCCACGATGTCCGCGCGCCAGCTCAAGACCGGTTACTTCGTCATCGAAGGCTTCAACTCCTTCGCGACAGTTCTCTACTTCTACTACTTCTACTTCTTCATGCAGGCGCGGTTCGGGTTCGGCAACGAGGCCAACCTCGTCCTCGCGGCGCTCAACGGCTTTGCCTACATGGTCGGGTCGTGGTGGGGCGGGCGGTTTGCGCAGCGGCACGGCTATTTCCTTTCGCTCAAACTCGGCTTCACCGTCATGGCGCTCGCGCTGGCGGTTGGTTGCGTTGTGCATGGGAGCGGCGCCCAGATCGCTGTGATGCTGACCGTTGTCCTCGGCATGTGCCTCACCTGGCCGACACTCGAAGCGCTGGTCAGCGAGAATGAAACGCGCTCAAACCTCCAGCGCTTTGTCGGAATCTACAACGTCATTTGGGCCGGCACCGGCGCGCTGGCCTATTTCGTCGGTGGCGCGCTGCTCGACCACCTTGGGTTGCAGAGCCTCTTTCTCGTTCCCATCGTTGTGCTGGTGGCGCAACTCGCGCTGACTTTCTGGCTCGAACTCGCCGCGAAATCCAGTCCGCCTCCTGCCAAGATCACCCCGCCGGAAGCGCATACCGAGGCTGACACTATCCCGCACGCCCCGGCGGAAGCGAAGATGTTCCTCCGCCTGGCATGGCTCTCGAATCCATTCGCCTACATCGCCATCAACACGCTCCTGGCAGTCATGCCGGGTGTGGCGCAGCGGCTCGGACTCTCCACGACGCTCGCCGGGTTTTGCTGCTCGGTGTGGTGCTTCGCGCGCGTTGGTGCGTTCTTCGGACTGTGGTTCTGGCCGGGCTGGCATTACCGCTTCCGCTGGCTGCTGGTTTCGTTCGTGATCCTCATCGCCACGTTCGCCGTCATCCTCACCGTGCCGAACCTGGCTGTCGTCGTGGTGGCCCAACTGCTCTTCGGCGGCGCGATTGGCCTGATTTATTACTCGTCGTTGTTTTACTCGATGGACGTGGGCGAAACGAAAGGCGAGCACGGCGGCATTCACGAGGCTGCCATCGGCCTCGGCAATTTTGCCGGCCCAGCAGTGGGCGCCGTAACGCTGCACTACCTGCCGCATGCAGCCAATAGCGGCGCGGTGGCGGTCAGCGTGCTGCTTGTGTGCGGGTTGGCCGGATTGGTGGCCATCCGGTGGCGCGCGGCGGCCGTAGTTTCTGGCGGGATTCCTTGACCCGCCCGGTTTTGTTGTTAGGGTTCGCCCTCGCGCCGGCAAAACGTCACCTGCGCCAAACACTTGAATGAAGCGATATATCATGCCCCTGCTGGTCTGCGGACTCGTTGCGAGTTCCGCGTTCGGCCAGGACAAGCCCGAACTCACCACCACGAAGCAACGCGTCAGCTACAGCATTGGCGCCAACATCGGCTCCAACTTCAAGCGCCAAGACTTGGACCTTGATACGAAGGCTCTGATTGCTGGCGTCACGGACGCCCTCGCCGGCAAGACCGCGCTGACCGAGGCGGAAATGCGCGGAGTGCTCAACACCTTCCAGCAGGAGATGCAGGCCAAGATGCAGGCCAAGCAGAAAGTCGAGGGCGACGCCAACATCAAGAAAGGCGAGGAGTTCCTGGCCGCCAACGCCAAGAAGGACGGCGTGAAAACCACCGCCAGCGGCCTGCAATACAAGGTGCTCAAGTCCGGCAGCGGCAAGACGCCCAAGCCCACCGACACCGTCAAGGTGCATTACCACGGCACGTTGATTGACGGCACGGTGTTCGACAGTTCCGTCGAGCGCAAGGAACCCATCAGCTTTCCCGTCAACGGCGTGATCCCCGGCTGGACCGAGGCGCTGCAACTCATCAAGGAAGGCGACAAGTGGCAATTGGTCATCCCATCCAAGCTTGCTTACGGCGAACGGGGCGCAGGCGACAAGATCGGCCCGAACAGCACACTGCTCTTCGACGTGGAATTGCTTTCCATCGAAAAGAGTCAATAGCCGGCCTTCGGCATCGCAACTTCGTTGGCCGCGCTGCGGAACCCTCGCGGCGTGGCTTTTCCACTTCGCGCCGGGGCTCGCGCGGGCCTCGCGCCGACTTGCCAACCCATCCAAACCACTCCATCTTCCCCGCCGATTCACGTTTCAACGATTCAGCGATTCAACGCATTTGACGAACATGGGTTTGCTCGACGGAAAACTCGGCATTGTGTTTGGCGTGGCCAACAAACGGTCCATCGCCTGGGCCATCGCGCAGGCGTGGGCGCGCCAGGGCGCGGAGCTCGCCTTCACCTACCAGGGCCAGCGCGTGAAGGAGAACGTGGAGGAACTCGCCGCGACCTTCGGCGCGGACACGCCGTTGTTTGAATGCGATGTGACGAAGGACGACCACATCGCGGGCGTTTTCAAAACCGTGGGCGAAAAGTTCGGCAAGCTGCACTTGATGCTGCATTCGGTGGCCTTCGCACCCAAGGAAGCGCTCGAGGGCGAGTTCGTGAACACCAGCCGCGAAGCCTTCCGCATCGCGCACGACGTGAGCGCGTATTCGCTCGTGGCGCTGGCGCGCGCCGCCGCGCCGCTGATGACCGACGGCGGCAGCATCATCGCGATGAGCTATTACGGCGCGGAGAAGGTCGTGCCGCATTACAACGTCATGGGAGTGGCCAAGGCGTCGCTCGAAGCCAGCACGCGCTACCTGGCCTACGATCTCGGTCCGAGGAAGATCCGCGTGAACTGCATCAGCGCCGGGCCGGTGAACACGTTGGCAGCGCGCGGCATCAGCGGTTTTGGCGAGATGCTCAAACATTACGAAGAACACGCGCCGCTCAAGCGCAACGTCACGCCGGAAGAACTCGGCGCGACAGGTTTGTTTCTCGCGAGCGACGGGGCCGCGGCCATCACCGGCCAGGTGATTTACGTGGACGCCGGCTACCAGATCATGGGGATGTGAAGAGGCGGAGGGTGATTCTGCTGAATCGCACGCCGGTAAAATCCAGGAGGCAAATCCGTTGCCGAGCGGTCATGGCCGGATGTAAAGCTGGTAGGAATAGGTGACTTTCAGTTCTTCGCCGGCTTTGACTGTGCTCAGCCACGTGAGGACATGCTTCGGGTTGACCTGCTTGAGGCCGCGGGCGGTGGACAAGTCTTTCGCCTCGGCGGATTTTTCGAGGACTTCGCCGGAAAGCTCCTTTGTGATTTCCAAGTCAATCGTCTTGTCGAGCAGGTTGCGAACTTTCAATTCGCCAGTCAGCTTCACTAGGTCGTAGCCGTAGCCATAGAAATTTGCCGCGTTGCGCTTGCGCTCGACTTCAACCTCGGCCTGCTCCACCTGAACGCTCATCGCGCGATTGATGCGGATGGACGCTTCCGCTCCTGGGGCTGTGTAGAAGCAGGTGTCCTGTCCGACGAACTGGCTGTCCTTCACAAACTCAGCCGCGGCGGTTGTCAGCGGCATCTTCGCCGCATTGACCAACCGGCAGATATGCCAGACCTCCTCAGCGCTTTTGCCATCGCCTCGCGGACGGGAACTGTCGCCTTCCAATTGGTCGCTGATCTTCCAGGTGTACAAATGCCGGTAGGGCATGTCGGTTGTGAACAGAGGAATGGTTGCCGTTTCGCCCTTCTTCAACGAGACCCGCGGCAACGGATACAGGAACAAGTCTTCCGCCGTCTGCCCGCTGACGGCGGTCGAATACGCCGGCAGCGGCGCGTTGCCATAGGCGGCTGCGTTAAACGCGAGAGCTTGCTGCTGCATCATGTAGCCCCGGTCGCCGCCCTCGGCCCGTCCGGCCGCCAGCGATTTCAAGAAGTCCGCCAGGCTCTGGCTCATCGCCACCGGATTCGGAAGTTCAGGAAACTGGATATTCGGGAAGCCGGTGACCAGGTCAACGTGCGCGTCCGCGAGGTCCGCCATTTCGTTGATGATTTGCGCCTGCGCCGAAAACCGCGCGCTCTTTTCGTCGGACAAATCAATGCGGTAGCTGGGCACCCAGGTGATGCCGCGCGCGAGATAGGCCACGGAAACCTTCGCTCCACCCGCCGCCGCCTCCAATTCCATTCGGATGGCCGGGCGCTTCTGCTGGTTGGTCGTCACACAGAGCGGCTCGCCGTCCGTGAAATCCGCGCGCTGAACCGTGCCAGGGTTGAGCGCCACCATGCCCATGTCCGTCTTCACCAGCACGAGGCCGGTTTGTGGCGCCGTAGGGGAGCCGTAGTAGTAGGGCCGTTCCGGCGAACGGCGGAAATCCATGAAGTAAGGGCTTGGAGGCTCCGGGGCGGCAGGAGTCGCGGCGAAAGGCTGGACCACTCCAGCCACCACGCCCTGCTCGCCGGAGGTCGCGCCCGCAGTACGGAGCACAACCTTCCGTCCCGGATTTAGCCGCAGCAACTGTTCCACGCTCGACACTGTTACCATGTCATCAACCGTCTCCATCGCGGTTGTGAGGTGGCGGAGTTTCACGTTTTGCGAGTGGCTGACCCAGAACGTGCCGTAAGCCGGAACGGGCAACTGGCCGATCCGAACACTTGTAGCTTTCGGCGGCAGCGTAGCTGTGGCGGTCGCATAGCCCAGCCCGTTCTTGAACAGGGCAAGCCGTTCAATCTTTGGAACCGTGTCGAGGCTTGCGGTTTCCCCAACGGCAAACATCGCAGAGGCGAGGGCTAGGATGATGAAGTTCGTCATGAGAATGCGTTTCATATCGTTTCCTGTTTTACAGACTTCGAGGGCGCAACGGGCGGCCAAAGCGCGTCCCCAGTCTCAGAACCACGCCCGCCCGCCTGCCCCTCAGGCTGGACACACTATCCGTACGCCAAAACGAGTTGTTAAGGCAGCGTAAAAGAGTTGTAAAAAGGCTGTCATGGAAATCGTCATTCGCCGACGCGCCTCAGCCGCGCCACATAAGCCCCGTCCACCGCCTCGGTGAAGGGCAGCAATTCGCGCTCGCGCTCCAATGTGAAGCCGGCATGGTCGGCAAGAAATTGTTTCACGACTTCCAGATTCTCCTCCGGCTCGAGACTGCACGTGCTGTAAACCAGAACGCCGCCCGGTTTCACCAGCGGCGCGGCCTGTTTAAGTAACTCGATTTGCGCCGCGCGCAGGCGCTCGATTTCCTCCGGCCTGAGTCGCCACCGCAAATCCACGCGCCGACGCAGGACGCCGGTGTTTGAACACGGCGCATCAACAAGAACCCGGTCGAAGTGCGCAATGTGAAGCGCGAAGTTCGAAGTGGAGGTTGCTTCAACACACGCCACGTCCAGTCGGGAGCAATTACCCTTCAGCAGCTTGAGCCGGTCCTCCGAAACGTCGCGTGCCACAACGCGGCCTTCGTTCTTCATCAACTGCGCGATGAACGTGGTCTTGCCACCGGGCGCCGCGCAGAAATCCAGCACGGTCTCGCCGGGCTGCGGATCCAATTCCCGCACGCCCAGCAGCGTGCTCGGGTCCTGCACGTAAAACCATCCGTCGCGAAAGCTGCCCAGCGACGCCAGCGGCGGATGCGCCTTCAACTCGAACACGAGATTCTCCTCCAGCCAGTCGCGGCGCATGAAGTCGTACTCGACGTTTTCCTTCATGCGCCAGCGGTCGAGCAGTTTTCCGGCGTCCATCTTGAGTGTGTTGACACGGGCGAAGGTTTTTGGCGGCGTGTTGTTCCATTCCAAAAGCTTCGAAGTCGCCTCCGCGCCCCAGCGTTTGTGCCAGCGCGCGACCAGCCACTCTGGATGTGACCAACCGATATGCGGCTGGGCCGCCTTGAGTTCCGCCAGAAGTTTTTCCGTCGCATCGAACTCGCGCAGGCAGCCGCGCAGGACGGCGTTGACAAACCCGGCTTGCTGGCCGAAGCCGTCCTCCTTCGCTTGCTCGACCGTCTCGTTCACGGCGGCGTGGTTCGGGATTCGGTCCAGCCAGAAAATCTGGTAAAGCCCAAGCCGGAGCAAATCCTGGAGCGCCGGTTTCTGCGTGCGGCCGGCGGTTTTGCGGGCAATGAGCCAGTCCAGCGCAGCCTGCCAGCGCACGACGCCGTAGGTGAGTTCCTGGCACAAGCCGCGGTCGGCGGGTGCAAGTCGCGCAGGGGCGAGAGCGTCATCGAGCAGGTCCTCGACGAACGCCTTGCCCTCGGCCCGGCGTCTCAGGACGCGGGCCGCGATTTGTCTTGGTTTTTGTCCGCTCACTTCTTTTAATGTCCACAGTCGGATGGAGTGATGCGAGAAGAAGATGCGCTATGCGAGAAGAATTTGAGAAGCTGGCGGTGGCGGGCAAAATCGAGGGGCGACACATCGAACCGCTGTTGCACCTGGCGACCACGGGTTTCTGCATGCACCGGAGCTGGGGCTTCGGCCACATCCGCTCGATGGACCCGGTGTTCGCGCGGTTCACAATTGATTTCCCGAACAAGGCCGGCCATACGATGGACCTCGGGTTCGCCGCGGAGACGCTCAAACCGATTCCCAAGGACCACATCCTCGCCCGCAAGGCCGCTGACCTTGAGGGCCTGCGCCAACTGGCCGCTTCGAACCACCTCAAACTAGTCAAAGTGATTCTCCTCAGCCACGGCGGCAAGGCCACGTCGGACCAAATCCAGCAACTGCTCGTGCCGGATGTGATCCGCGACGACTGGAAGAAATGGTGGGAGTGTGCCAAGCGCGAGTTGAAGAAGGACGGCCACTTCCAAGTGCCGCTCAAGAAGACCGACCCGATCATTTATCAAGCGGCAGAAGTCACGTTGCAGGAGCGTCTGCTCGGCGAATTCCGCGCCGCCAAAGGCCTGAAGGCGAAGGTCGCCGTCGCGAGCGAGGTGCTCCGCAACGCGCTCGATCTGTCCGACAAGGCTGCTGCCGCGAACGAACTCATCGCGGCGCTCAACGCCGACATCGCGTCGCACCAGCGCACGCAGCCGGCGACCGCGCTCGAAGCGATCTTCGCCCGCGACGATCTCCGCGCGATGGTGGAGTTGATCGCGCCCGAGGGCGAAATCACCGCCAGCACCATCTGGACGCAGGAAACCCGCCCCGGCCCGGTGCTCGAGGATTTGCCCGCCGCCAAGCACCGCCGCGCGCTCGACGCGTTCATCGAAACGTATCCCGACCGCTGGGGGCAGAGCTTGTGCGAGTCGCTTAACCTGGTTTCGGTGAAGATTTGCCGCGAGTTCGCCAATGTGCTCATTCACCACGGCAAGCTGGACGCGCTGAAGGAAACCCTGGCGCGGCGGGTCAGCCAGCACACTGCCGGCAGCGAATTGCTCTTGTGGCTCGGACGCGACCGTTCGGACGCGTTCGCGGACATCCTCGGGCCGGAAGTCTTCCGCGCCATGCTCAGCTCGATGGAGCGCGACCAGTTCAACGAGAAACGCTCGAACCGCCTGCGCGAGTTCATCCTCGACGATCCCGATTTGATCGGCGAACTCACCGCCGCCGCGGACATCGAGGTCATCAAGGACCTCACCCGCGCGCTCCAGTTTTCGCCGGTGTTCGACGACATGGACAAGCGCTCGCTCCTGGCGCGCATCGTCAAGAGCCATCCGTCCATCCAGGCGCTCATCACGGGCGAGCAGTCGCGACAGGACACATCGTTTTGGGTTTCGTGGGACAGCCTGGAACGGCGCCGCGCCGAATACGACGAGCTGGTCCACAAGAAAATCCCGGCCAACTCGCGCGAGATTGCCCTCGCCCGCAGCTTCGGCGACCTCAGCGAAAACCACGAATACAAGGCCGCGAAGGAAATGCAGAAAATCCTTATGCGCCGGAAGGAGGAGCTGGAAGGCCAGCTTCTGCGCGCGCGCGGAACGGATTTCGCCTCGCCCACGACCGACGCTGTTGGCATCGGCACAATCGTCCACGCCACGGATCTCGTCACGAACCAACCCGAGACGTTCATCATCTTGGGCGCGTGGGATTCCAAACCGGAGGCCGGCGTCATCAGCTACCTTTCGCCCGTCGCGCAGGCGCTGCTGGGTCACAAGCCCGGCGATGAAGTGGAAGTCGAACTGGACCTCGTGCGGCACCGCCATCGCATCGAGAGCATCCAGCCCTACCGCGCGGTGGCTGCAATGCCCCCACCGGTCGTACCTGTCGCGATGCCGCCGCCGCCCGCCGCGCCTGCAGCCTGACCGCTAGTTCGTTCTCAAGCCGGACCGAGCGTCCTCGCCAGTTGGAAAAACGAATTTTCCCGAAACGTTTTGCCGTTTACGCTGTCCATGCATTCAAGGGCTGCGCAACTGCAGCCCGGTCGGGGTGTTTTACGGCTGTTCACGGCATGCAGAGCTTCGCACCAATTTGTCGGTGGTTCGGGCTGCCGCTCGCGCTGATTCTGGCGGGCTGTACCGCCGCGCATTACCGCAAGAGCGCTGACAAGGCCGCCTACGGCATCATCCGCGAGAAAACCCCGCTGGTCCGCAACATGGACCCGAATTTCACCATCGCGCAAACCAACACGCTGGCGCTCGACTCGCTCCCCGCCAACACGAACGTCGCGGAATTTCTCGGGCCCGATGGCGAACGCGAACGCGGCGCGCGGGTCTTGAAACTGGAGGATGCCCTCGCACTCGCGGTGCAACGCAGCCGCGCCTACCAATTTCGCAAAGAACAGCTTTACCTCTCCGGCCTTTCGTTGGCGTTGACCCGCCATCAATTCACGCCGCTCTTTACCGCCAGCGGCCGCGGTTCGTTTGCCGGCCAGACGCAGCGGACGACGGAGTACTACGTGGACCCGGTCACCGGCGAACTCAAGCCGCGGCTCAGCGACAACCTCGTCGAGCAGCAGCAGATCAGCGCCTCCGGCGGCATCAACGCAAGCTGGTTGATTCGCGACGCCGGTCGGCTGAGCACCTCGTTCACGACTTCGTTCCTCCGCTTCCTCACCGGTGGGCAGCGGCCCTCGTCGTCGCTCAATGCCACGTTCGTCCGCCCGCTCGTGCGCGACGCCGGCTACAAGCAGCAGATGGAATCGCTCACCCAGGCCGAGCGGTCGTTGCTCTACGACCTGCGCGAGTTCACCCGCTACCGGCGCGATTTCAGCGTGCAGATCGCTTCCGCCTACTACGGCGTGCTTGGCAACCGCGACACCGTGCGGAACAACTTTCTCAACCTACAAAGCGCCCGCAAGAACGCCGAGCGCACCCGCGCCCTCGCGGAGGAAGGCCGCCTCACCCAGTCGGACCTCGGTCGTCTGGCGCAACAGGAACTGAGGGCGGAAGGCGACTGGATCAACGCCATCCGCACTTACAAACAGGCGCTCGACAACTTCAAACTCCAGCTCGGGCTCACGATTGACACGAACCTGGTGCTGGACGACGCCGACCTGTCCGCGCTGCAAATCCATCATCCGGAAATCAGCGTGGACAATTCCATCGAAGTCGCGCTGGCCGCACGGCTGGATTACCTCAACTCGAAAGACGCCTTCGCCGACGCCGAGCGGAAAGTGGTCCTCGCCGCAAATCTCCTCAAGCCGCGCGTGGATTTTACCTCGACGGTGAACATCAGCAGCGACCCCAACGCGACCAAGGGTCTGCCACTCCCTGAACTCGACCGCTACAACTACAGCGCCGGCCTGGACGTGGACCCCGGCCTCGACCGCACCTCCGAGCGAAATTCCTACCGCTCCGCGCTCATCTCGCGCGAACGCGCCGCGCGCGCCGTCGAGCAGCAGGAGGACGAAATCAAACTGGCGGTCCGCGACAGTTGGCGTTCGCTCGACCAGGCGAAGCGCAATTACGAGATTAGCGAGATCGGCGTGAAGCTCGCCGAGCGGCGCGTCGAGGAGCAGACCCTGCTCGCCGAACTGGGCCGCGCGAAGGCGCAGGACCAGGTGGACGCGCAAAACGATTTCGTCAACTCCAAGAACCAACGCACACAGGCGCTCGTGGCGCACACCATCGCCCGCCTCCAGTTCTGGAACAACATGGGCATCCTTTACATCAAAGACCGCGGTCAATGGGAGGAGATTCAAGATGCAAAAGCTCAGTAACCTCATCGGCTTCATCCGCCGGCAACCGCGTTGGTTGTTGGCACTCGAACTGGTCGTCCTGGCGGCCGGCGCGTGGTGGCTGTTCAAGAGCGCCGGAGCCGCCGGCAGCAAGGCGGCCACCTTCACTACGCGGCGCGGCCCGCTCGACATTACCGTCCTCGAAGGCGGCAGCCTCCAGGCGCTCGAATCCCAGGAGGTCAAATGCGAGGTTCGCGTCGGCTACCAAGGCACGAAAATTTTGAAAATCGTCGAGGAAGGCTACTCCGTTACCGAGGATGACGTGAAGACCAACAAGGTTTTGGTGGAACTCGATTCCTCGGAGTTGGAGAAGCAAATCGCGCAGCAGGAAATCCAGTATCAGTCGGCGCTCGCCAGCCTCACCGACGCCCAGCAGAACTACGAAATCCAGTTGAACCAAAACGCCAGCGACATCAAGGGCGCCGAACAAAAGCTCCGCTTCGCCCGCATGGATTTCGACAAATTCCTCGGCGGCAATGTCACCGAGGAAATCGTGAAACAGCTCGGGCTGGACAAGCTCATCGCCGAGGCCACTACGAACAATGTCACTTCCAGCCTGATGACCGACAAGCCCGCCGCCGACCCGCCGGCCCCAACACCGAGAGCCTTGCCGCCGGGCATGACCAATCTCCCCGAGGCATTGGTGAAACTCCTGTCGAGCAACGCTCCATCGTCCGGTGCCGTGCCCCTGGCTGGCCTCACCAATCTGTCTCCCGCCATGCTTTCCGCCCTGTCCAGCGGGGCATTGCCCTCTGGCGCGCGCACAGCGATGTCGTCGAACCGCCCGGCGGGCCCCCGCGGCCCGATGCCCGGCGGCGGCCCGTCGCCTGCCACCGCGCGACCCGACCCGGACGAGCTGGTGTTGCCGCGCGAGGCGAGCTTCCAGTTGCCCTCCACCGCGGCGATTGATTTCGAGAAGTACGCGAAGATCGAGGTGCTGGGCGACGGCGAGGCGAAGCAAAAGGTGCGCAAGTTCGAGGACGACCTGCAGGTGTCGAAGAAGGAGCTGGGCCAGTCCACCGCCACGATCGAAGGCACGCGCCGCTTGTTTGACAAGGGCTTTGTCACCAAGAACGATTTGCAGAGCGCCGAAATCGCCTTCGACAACAGCCGGCTCAAGGTGCAGACGGCCGAAACCGCGCGGGACCTGTTCTTGAAGTACGACTTCCCGAAGTCCGCCGAAGAATCGCTCTCGAAGTATCTCGATTCCGTGCGCGAGATGGACCGGACGCGGCGGCTGGCGATCTCGAAGCTGGCGCAAGCGGACGCCCGCCTCCGTTCCGCGCAGGGCCAGTACCAGGTCCAGCTTCGCCAGCGCAACGACCTGCGCGAGCAAAAGGAGAAATGCTTCATCCGCGCCAAGAAGAGCGGGCTGGTCGTCTATGGCGGCGGGCGCGACGAGATGTATTACTACGGCGGCGAGGAGCGCATCCGCGAGGGCGCGACCGTGCGCGAGCGCCAGGCCATCATCACCATCCCCGACATGACCCGTATGTCGGTGAACGTCAAAATCCATGAGACTTACATCAAGAAGATCAAGAAGGGCCAGAAGGCGCGCATCACGGTGGACGCGTTCGCGGACAAGACGCTGACCGGCGAAGTCACGAAGGTCGGCGTGCTGCCGGACTCGCAGAACCGCTGGATGAACCCCGACCTGAAAGTTTATGCCGTGACGATCGCGATTGACGGCACGCAGGATTGGATCAAGCCCGGCATGAGTTCCAAGGTGGAGATCATGGTCAGCAAGCTGGAGGACGTGGTGCAGATTCCGGTGCAGGCGGTGACGCTGAACGAAGGCAAGCAGGTTTGTTACGTCGTGGGCGGCATGAAGCAGGAACGGCGCGAAGTGCAGATCGGCGAGTTCACTGACGAGTTCATCGAAATCAAGGGCGGCCTGAAGGAAGGCGAGAAGGTTTTGCTGCGCGCGCCCGGCGGCGGCGAAAGTGAAACCGGCGGCAGCCTCAAGCCGACGGAAACGAAGCCGACGCCGCCGGCGGAAAAGCCTGCGCCGCCACCGCCGAAAGCTGGCAAGGCCACCGCCAGCGTGCTGCCGTGTAACCTCGGCGGCAGGTCTAACTGTTAGGTCGCATCGAGCACAGCATGAAAACGAAAGCTATAAATAATTGGTCAGGTTTAGTCGCTATCGCTTGGATGATGAGCGTGTTTGCCGTCATCCATTATGTCATCGTGCCACGCCATATTGTCATTGGTTCATTTTGGCCGTGGATATTTACTACACTTGCAGTTCTAATGATTCCCGGCCTCGTTTTCGCTGTCGTTGGTTTGAGATGCGGGAATCGAGCCGGTCGAGTTTGCGCGATATTAGCTGCTGGTTTATTTGTGTGGTTTGTATGGTATGCGGCAGTTCCGGTAATAACTGGTTTTTTGCAGGCTTCAAGATGAGCGGGCTGTGGCCTAACCGGATTCCACAATGTCCTCTCCCATCGTCCAGTTCGAGAACGTCCGGAAGCATTACCAGATGGGGCTGGTGACGGTGGAGGCGTTGCGCGGTGTGTCGTTCGGCATCGCGCCGGGCGATTACATCAGCATCATGGGCCCGTCCGGCTGCGGCAAATCCACCCTGCTCAATTTGCTCGGCTGCCTGGACCGCCCCACCTCCGGCCGCTACCTGCTCGGGCCGCAGGACGTTTCCCAAATGGACGATGACGCGCTCTCGGCGGTGCGCGGCTCGCGGCTGGGCTTCGTCTTCCAATCCTACAACCTCATCCAGCAGCTCACCGTGCTGGAGAACATCGAGATTCCGCTCTACTACCAGGGCCGGACCGAGGACGAGAGCCGCGAAACCGCCCGGAAGCTGGCCGCGCGCGTGGGCCTGGAGGATCGCGCCGAACACAAGCCTTTCGAGTTGTCGGGCGGCCAGCAACAGCGCGTCGCCATCGCCCGCGCGCTGGTCAACGACCCGCTGGTCATCCTCGCCGACGAGCCGACCGGCAACCTCGATTCCACCTCCGGCGCGGAAATCCTCCGCCTGTTCGATGACCTGAACACGCAAGGCCGGACCATCATCATGGTCACGCACGACGCCACCGTGTCGGCACATTCGCACCGAACCATCCGGCTGCGGGATGGCGAGATTGAAAGTGATGTGAGGCAATGAACCCGCGAATCACGCGAATAACACGAATGAAGAAAGCAAGACTATGAATGGCAAAATCCTGTATCCGGAAGAGAGCTACGCAATCATCGGCGCGTGCTTCAACGTTTACAACGAGAAGGGGTGCGGGTTTCTGGAGGATGTTTATCAGGAGTGCCTGGAAATTGAGTTTGAGCACGAGCGGATTCCCTTCTTGGCCCAGAAGGAGTTCAAGCTGATTTACAGGGGACGCACGCTGCGTAAGACGTTCAAAGCGGACTTTGTGTGTCACGAGAAGATCATACTGGAGCTTAAAGCCGTGTCGGAATTGGTGGATGAGCATCGCGCTCAATTGCTGAACTATCTCCATGCCTCCGGCTGCAAGCTCGGGATGCTCGTGAATTTTGGCCACTACCCGAAAGTCGAATACGAGCGTCTGGCTTTAACCGATGACAAGAAACCGCCTCGTCTCGCCCGCCTCGACGGAAATAACTAATGGCGGCGCGTAGCGTGGCAAAACAATTCGCGTCCATTCGCGTGATTCGCGGGTTCTCCATAGCACAGCTTCGGCGCACGGTGCGGCTCGGGTTCAAGAGCCTGTGGCTGCACCGGCTGCGGTCGTTGCTCACGGTGCTGGGCATCGTGTTCGGCGTGTGCTCGGTCATCGCGATGCTGGCCATCGGCGAGGGCGCGAGCTACGAGGCGCAGGAAAAAATCAAGAGCCTTGGCAGCCAGAACATCATCCTCCGTAGCGTCAAGCCGCCGGAGGAACAGAAGGTTTCCGACAAGGGCAGCCAGAACTACGTCATGCAATACGGCATCACTTACACGGACGTGAAGCGCATCCGCGCCACGATCCCCGGCGTGACCATCGTCGTGCCAGCGCGCGTAATCCGCGATTACGCCTGGCATATCAGCCGGCGCGTGGATTGCGAGATGGTCGGCACTGTGCCGTGGTATCCGGAGATGCGCAACCACCGAGTCGCCGCCGGCCGGTTCTTCAGTGAGGCGGACATGGAAGGCCATTCCAGCGTGTGCGTGCTCGGCGCGGAAATGGTGCCGGCGCTCTTCCCGCTGGAGACGGCGCTCGGCCAGCACATCCGCGTGGGAAGCGCTTATTACCACGTCATCGGCGTCATGGAGCCGCGCGGCCAAACGACGAAGGAGGAGGAAACGCAGCAGGCCAACAAGACGACGAGTCATCGCATGTACGTGCCACTCGAAACCGTGAAGATGCGTTACGGCGAAGTGCTGATGCGCCGGCGCACCGGCAGTTTCGAGGCCGAGCGCGTGCAACTGCACGAAGTCACGGTCAAAGTCCACGCGCTCGAACAGGTGATGAACGTCTCGGAGGCCATCAAGCAGGTGCTGGAACACGGTCACAAGAAGAAGGACTACGAAATCGTCGTGCCGCTCGAACAACTCAGGCAGGCGGAGGAAACCAAACGCATCTTCAACATCGTCCTCGGCTCGATCGCGGCCATCTCGCTGCTCGTCGGCGGCATCGGCATCATGAACATCATGCTGGCCAGCGTGACCGAACGGACGCGGGAGATCGGCATCCGGCGAGCGTTGGGCGCGCGGCGACGCGACATCGTGCTGCAATTCCTCGTCGAGACGGTATTGCTGAGCGGCGCCGGCGGCATCATGGGCGTGCTTCTCGGCGTGGCGATTCCGTTCGTGGTCACTTGGACCGCCGGCATGAAAACAATCATCACGTTCTGGTCGCCGTTGCTGGCGTTCGGCATCTCGGCGCTGGTGGGGGTGGTGTTCGGCCTCTACCCGGCGCAGCGCGCGGCGCAAATGGACCCGGTCGAGGCGTTGCGGCACGAGTGAGCGGAGGCCGGCCTCCGGCCCGGCACGTTGAACGCCGCCAGAACCCAGACGCGCCGGGCCGGGGGCCGGCGCTCCAATGGAAGATTCGGCGCCGGTGCGCGAACACCCTTCAGCGCGAACGCACTTCCGCCTTGCCCGCGGGAGACGGGTCGTTACTCTCGCCGCATGACAGCGACGCCGAAGCCTGCCCAGCCCGAGCGCGGGTTTCGGCAAGTGCTTCGCCTGCAAAACTGATATGCCTCCGGCCGCATCGGCGATCGCCGCCCTCCTGCCCAAATCCAACGCCGCTATCGAGCCGTGTTTGTCGGTGGTGGTGCCGGTGTTCAACGAGGCCGCGTCCGTGCAGAGAGTGCTGGGACTGATTCTCGCGCAGCGGCCCGTGCGGGAGGTGATCGTGGTGGACGATGCGTCCACGGACCAGACCTGGGAGTTGTTGCAGAAATTCGCTGGTGAGCCACGGTTGAAATTGTTCCGCCAGGCGCAGAACCAGGGCAAGGGCGCGGCGTTGCGGTCGGGATTTCAGCACGCCACCTCCGCCTACGTGCTGGTGCAGGACGCGGACCTCGAATACGACCCCAGCGAGTATTACGTCGTGCTCGGCCCGCTGCTGGCGGGCGTGGCGGACGTGGTTTTCGGCTCGCGGTTCTCCGGCGCGGGCGCGCACCGGGTGCTTTATTTCTGGCACGCGCTGGGCAACCGCCTGCTCACGACCTTGTCGAACATAGCCACGAACCTGAACCTGGGCGACATGGAGACGTGCTACAAAGCCTTCCGGCGCGAAGTGCTCCAGCGAATCGTGATCGAAGAAGACCGGTTTGGTTTCGAGCCGGAAATCACCGCCAAGGTCGCCAAGCTGGGCGTCCGCATCTACGAGGTGCCGATTTCCTACTACGGCCGGACCTACGCCGAGGGCAAGAAGATCAACTGGAGCGACGGGGTTTCGGCCCTCCGCTGCATCGTGAAATACAACCTGTTGCGCCGGAGGCCGCGGTGAGCGGGGGCACAACGATGAGCGGCGGTGGGACCGGGAATTTCGAGTTTGACGCGCTTCAACACGCGCGCAACTACCGGCGGGCGTTGCTGAAGGAACTGGCCCCACATCTCAAGGGCGAGGTCCTGGAAGTGGGCGCGGGCATTGGCCAGTTTTCCGCAGAGGTCCTGTCGTTGCCCGGCGTGCGGCGGTTGCAGGCCGTGGAACCGGATGCGCGGTTTTGTGAAACGTTCCGCCAGCGCCTGCCCGGCCAGGCGCTGCTCTGCGGCACCTCCGCCGACCTGCCGCCCGGGAGTGCGTTCGACGCGATCGTGAGCATTAATGTCCTCGAACACATCGAGGAGGACGCGCTTGAGTTGGCGCGGTACGCGCAGTTGCTGCGGACAGCGCGCGGATGCCTGTGCCTTTTCGTTCCGGCGCGTCCGGAGATTTACGCGCCCCTGGACCGCGACTTCGGGCATTTCAGGCGTTACCGGAAACCGGAACTTGGAACGAAGCTACGGCAGGCCGGTTTCGAGATCGTGCGTCTGCACTACTTCAACTGCGTGGGGTACTTCGCGTGGTGGCTGAATTTCTGTGTGCTGCGCCGCCGCACGTTTGACGTGGCTTCGGTCCGGCTGTTCGACCGCGTGATCTTCCCGGTGGTGCACACGCTGGAATCGAAGATTGCCCATCCGCCGTTTGGCCAGAGCCTGCTGGCGGTCGCACGCGCATGATGGCCAGCGGCAACCAGCGAGCGACTTTTGAGCGCCCGCCGTGGGGCATCACCCTGTGGCTCTGGTTCTCGGCGGCAGCAACACTGGGCGGCTGGGTGCTTTCCGCTTTCCGGCAACTCAACGCGACAGGCTATTCGTTCTGGTGCATCATCTGCGGGCTGGTGTTTCTCTTGTGGTTTCGACGCGAGGGCCAGGGTGGGCGCGTCGGCGTGAGGAGAGATGAGTGGCCGCGACTAACCCGACGGTTTCGGCGCTTCCTGCCGTTGAGTTTCTTCGTGCTGACGGCGCTCGTGGTGCTCGGCGGCCTGCTCTGGCCGCCGGCGAATTACGACGGGCTGGCCTACCGGACGCCGCGCGTGTTGCACTGGCTGGCGGCGGAGCGGTGGCACTGGATTCACACGGAGTTCCAGCGGTTAAACGTCCGCGCCACTGGTTTCGAATGGCTCTCCGCGCCGCTGCTAGCGCTGACGAAAACCGACCGGTGGCTTTTCCTCCTGAACCTCGGTTCGTATCTGCTGCTCCCAGGTTTGGTTTACAGCGCCTTCACGCGGCTGGGCGTGCGGCGGCGTGTGGCGTGGCATTGGATGTGGCTGCTGCCAACCGGTTATTGCTTCCTGCTCCAAGCCGGCAGCACTGGGAACGATCTGCTCGGCGCGCCGTACGCCCTGGCGGCGGTGGACTTTGCGCTGCGGGCAAAACGGTCGGGTCGCCCGACGCACATGTGGCTGTCGCTGCTCGCCGCGGCGTTGCTGACCGCCTGCAAAACCAGCAATGTTCCGTTGTTGCTACCGTGGCTGTTGCTCGTGCTGCCGCTCTGGAGGCTGCTGGTTCCCGAGCTGCCCGTTTCAATCGCCGTCTCGGGGCTCGCGGTGGTTTGCTCCTTCCTGCCGACGGCGGTGTTGAATTTTTCCTACTCGGGCGATTGGACCGGCCTCGCCGCCGAAAGCCCGCAGTTGCGGCCGACCGCGCCACTGGGGGCGTTGGCGGGCAACGCGGCGCTGTGGACGTTGCACAACTTCATGCCGCCGATTTTTCCTTTCACCGGCCAATGGAAAAGTTTTGTTGCGCGCGCGCTGCCGCCGGACGCCAACCCGGCGACGGTGAACCTTTTCCATGCCAGCGAGATTCAGGTGGAAGAAGGCGCGGGCCTCGGGATGGGGCTGTGCCTCTTGTTGCTGGCGTCCACGCTCGCGGCTCTTCGGGATCGTGACCGGCGTGAGGCCGCCGCGCGGATGTCGCTTTTTGATCGGGCCATCCTGTGGTCGCCGTATGTGGCGCTAGCGGGCGTGGGATGCACGGCACACGGAATCGCCTCGGTGTCGCGACTCATTGCGCCGTACTATCCGCTGCTGATTGTGCCGCTGCTGGCGCTGCCCGCAGGTGAACGTGTGGTTCGCCGGCGTTGGTGGAAGGCGGGAAGCGCGGCGGCGGTTGGGCTGGGTGCGGTGCTCGTGGTTCTTGCTCCCGCACGGCCCCTGTGGCCGGCGGGCAGCGTGCTGGAAAGATTGCGGCAGGCAAAACCTTCCAGCCCATTGATCGCCCGCGCGCAGAAGGTTTACGCCGTCTATGGCGAACGAAACGACGCCTTCGCTCCAGTGCGCCCGCTGCTGCCGGCGGGGACGACCGTGCTAGGCTTGATCACTTACGACGATCCGGAGACGTCACTGTGGCGGCCGTTCGGCAGCCGGCGCCTTGTGCACGTGACGGCCGGCGACACCGCCGCGCAACTGCGTCGCAAGGGCATCACGTTCGTCCTGGTCAAGCCGGACTGCCTCGACCGGTTCTTCCATCGGACGTTGGCCGAGTGGGTGGCGCAGGTGGACGGCGAAGTTCTCCAAAAAATTCCTCTGACGCTTCGGGCGGCGGAAGGATCGGCGGATTGGTTTTTGGTAAAGCTGCGGCGGGACGGCCAAAGCCCGCGAGGCTCGGACTCGCGCGGCGCGGGAATGGCAGTTCCCATCGTGAAGTAAACTGACTCGTTTCAGGGCCATCTGTACCGGCTTGTTCGGACGCCGGCGCAACTCATTCGTCGCAACAAAGAAGCACGGGCAAGCGCGTTGAGTTTGGGTTTGGCGGCGCGGCCTTGGCGTGATATTGAGTGACCACGATGAAAGTCATTTTTCCCGGCGGCGACGCGGACCCGCCTTGGTATTCATCGGCCATGCCGGCCAGGCGTGCGCAGGCACGATTTCGCCAGGGGCCGCCGCGAGTTTCCCGGCCGACGTGCCACAACTGAATGGACGCGTTCATCCATCCGCAGGCGTTGGTGGATCCGGGAGCCATCATCGGAAAGGGCACCCGCGTCTGGGCGTTTGCGCACGTGGTGCGCGGCGCCTCGGTGGGCGAGGCATGCAATCTTTGCGACCATGTCTTCATCGAGGGAAAGGTCGTCCTTGGCAATCGCGTCACTGTGAAGTGCGGCGTTTACCTTTGGGACGGCTTGGTGGTGGAGGATGATGTCTTCATCGGGCCCGGAGCCGGGTTCACCAACGACCTGCGGCCGCGCAGCCAGCAGCATCCGGCGGAATATCCGAGAACACTATTGCGCCAAGGTTGCAGCATCGGCGCCAACGCCACGATCCTGCCGAACCTGACCGTCGGCCGCTGGGCGATGGTCGGCGCGGGGGCGGTAGTGACGAGGGATGTTCCGGACCACGCGCTGGTCGTGGGCAATCCGGCGCGCTTCCGCCAGTGGATTTGCCGGTGTGCGCGGGAATTGAAATTCAACACCGTGGACACGGCCCGCTGCGACTGTGGCCGTGGCTACCGGCGTCTGCGGGAAAATCGTATCAAGGAGGAACCCCATGCCACTTGAGACCTGCCGCATCATTGATCTGCCGAAGATCGCCGACCCGCGCGGGAATTTGACCTTCATCGAGGGCGGCAAGCACGTGCCGTTTGAGATCCGGCGGGTTTACTACCTTTACGACGTGCCGGGCGGCGCGGAACGCGGCGGACACGCGCACAAGAACTTGCACCAGCTCATCATTGCGATGTCCGGCAGCTTTGACGTGGTGCTGGACGACGGGCGCGCCAAAAAGCGGTTTCATCTGAACCGGTCGTACTACGGGCTTTATGTCTGCCCGATGATCTGGCGCGAGCTGGACAATTTCTCCTCCGGTTCGGTTTGCCTGGTGCTCGCCTCGAATCTTTATGACGCCAGCGATTACTACCGGGACTATGAGGACTACCGGAAGGACCTGGGGCGCGCGAAATGAGAGTGCCCTTCCTCGAACTCAAGCCCGCCAGCGTCGAGTTGAAGGAGGAACTGGACGCCGTGTATCACCGGGTGATGGATTCCGGCTGGTATCTGTTGGGCAAGGAACTCGCGGCGTTCGAGGCGGAATTCGCCGCCTACTGTGGCGTCGCGCATTGCGTGGGCGTGGGCAACGGCCTGGATGCACTGCATCTCATCCTGCGCGCCTGGAACATCGGCCCGGGCGACGAAGTCATCGTGCCGTCGAACACATTCATCGCCACCTGGCTCGCGGTTTCGTACGCTGGCGCGACGCCTGTCCCCGTCGAACCGGACGCGCGAACGTTCAATCTCGCGCCTGAGAAAATTGAAGCGGCCATCTCGCCGCGCACGAAAGCCATCATGCCGGTGCATCTCTACGGACAACCGGCCGACATGGACGCCATCCTGGCTGTGGCGCGGGAGCATGGCTTGAAAGTCGTGGAAGATGCGGCGCAAGCCCACGGCGCACGTTACCGAAGGCGGCGGGCAGGCGGCCTGGCTGACGCCGCCGGGTTCAGCTTCTATCCGGGAAAGAACCTTGGCGCGCTCAGCGATGCGGGAGCTGTGACGACCGACGATAACGAACTCGCGGACCGGGTGCGCCAGCTCCGCAATTACGGTTCGAAGGAGAAATATTTCCACGACTTCAAAGGCTTCAATTCACGGCTCGACGAATTTCAGGCGGCGTTCCTCCGGGTGAAGCTCGCGAAGCTGGACGCCTGGAACGAACGCCGTTGCGCCATTGCGCGCCGCTATCTTGAGGCCTTGCGGGATGTGAAGGACCTCGTGCTGCCCTTCGTGCCGACGTGGGCGGAGCCAGTATGGCATCTGTTCGTGGTCCGCCATCCGCGGCGGAATCAACTTCAACAACAGCTGACGGAAGCCGGCATTGGCACGTTGATTCATTATCCGGTGCCGCCACATTTGTCGGGCGCTTACGCCGACGCTGGCTGGGGGCGCGGCCGCCTGCCGGTGGCGGAAGCGATGGCCGACACCGTGCTCAGTTTGCCGATCGGACCGCATCTGACGACACATGAGGCGGACACTGTTATGACGGCCCTTCGGGAAGCGCTCGCTCCTTGATTCATGAGCGCCGCCCCTCCAACCGACGCGGCGAGTCTCGCCGCCGCGGCACGTTCCCCCACCGCGGCCAGGAATACGTACGACGAAACGCTGCGTTCGACGACGTTGATCGGCGGCGTGACGGTGGTGGGGATTCTGTTGGGGGCGGTGCGCAACAAGCTTACGGCCCTCTGGGTGGGTGACGTGGGCTTTGGACTACTGGGGAACTATGCGTCCATCACGAACGTGGTCGGCGTGCTCGCGGGCATGGGTGTTACCAGCAGCGGCGTGCGGCAAATCGCCCAAGCGGCGGGCACGGGCGACGCGGCCCAGCTCGCGCGCACGGTCAAAACGCTCCGGCGCACGGCACTCATCCTTGGGGTGTTGGGAACCCTGTTGATGCTGACCCTCGCGCGGCCGCTCAGCCTCTGGATGTTCGACAGCGCGGCGCACACGACGGCGTTTTGCCTGCTTTCGTTGACGGTGCTGTTCACCTCGGTTTCGGGCGCGCAGACGGCCTTGATCCAGGGCACGCGCCGGATAAAGGACCTGGCCCGGTTGAGTCTGCTGGGAGCGGTCATTGGCACCGCGGCCAGCGTGCCGATGATTTGGGCCTGGCGGCTGGATGGTGTGGTGCCATTTCTTCTCACGGTGTCGGCGGCGACGATTCTCACGTCCTGGTGGTTCGCGCGGCGAATTAAAACCCTGCCCGGGGCCGTTTCGTGGAGCGAAACGTGGACCGAGGCGCAATCGTTGCTGAAGCTCGGCCTGGTCATGATGTCGAGCGGGTTGATGGTGCAAGGCGTAAACTGCCTGACCCGGGCCATCGTCACGCACCAGCTTGGCTTGGGCCCGTCCGGGCAGTACCACGCTGCCTGGGTGCTGTCCGGACTTTATGTCGGCTCGGTGCTCTCGGCGATGGGCGCGGATTACTTTCCGCGTCTCGCGGCGGTGGCCGAAGACAACGGGCGGGTGAACCGCTATGTGAACGAGCAGTTGGAGATCGGCTTGATTCTCAGCGTGCCGGGGATTTTGGCCACGGTAGTGTTTGCGCCGTGGGTGATGAAGTTGTTTTATTCCGGCGAATTCGGTCCGGCGGTGGACGTGTTGCGCTGGCAGATTCTGGGCGTTTTGCTGCGCGTGGCCGCCTGGCCGCTGGGTTACGTGTTGATCGCGCGGGCGGAGAGCTGGTTGTTCTTCTGGACGGAGGTGGGGTTCAACTCGCTGCACCTGGCATTGGTCTGGTTCGGCATCCGATACGCGGGATTGCCGGGAACGGGGCTGGCGTTCTTTCTGGCGTACCTGATCTACTTCCTGGCAATGATCTGGATTCTGCGCCACAAAATCGGTTTCCGCTTCTCGGCCGTGAACGGGCGGTTGATGGGGCTGATCACGCCGGCGATCCTTGCCTTGTTTGTAGCTTCCAGTTTCCTGACACCCGTTGGGAAGGTTGTGGTGGGAGGCGTGACCACCATTGCCGTGGGTTTGGTTTGCTTGCACACGCTGGCCACGCTGATGCCGGAAAAGCGCATCCTGGCCACGTACCGCAGATACGAGCAGCGAGTGTTGAAATTATGGCGGCGATGATCTTCGCATTGCGCGCGCGGCCGAGCAGTCATGCACTACCTGTTTCTCTATCCGAGCTGTTCCGTGGGGGGCGTTGAAACCCTCATCGTCCGCCTCTCCCGGTATCTGGTGGAGTACGGGCACAGGGCGACGTTCTTGACACCGCAGGCCGCAGAGATGGCGGCTCAGTTCTCCTCGGCCGTTCGCGTGATGCCCTGGGGGCACTACAACTTCTTGCTGCTGCCGGCTTATGCGCGGTGGTTTGCGCATCGTCACTGCGCTGACGTGGATCGCATTGTCACTTTTGAACGCACGGGCTTGTGGCAGGCTTCGCTGCTCAGCCGGTTCGCGGCGCGGCGCCCGGGGCTGGTTTGCATGGCCAACTCGCCCTGGGAAATGCGGCCCAGGTTTTTGCGAAGCTACGGCGGTCGCCGGCTCGTCGTGGATTACCCGGTGTATTTCTATGACCGCGTGCTGCCGGATGCGCAAAAGGCTTTCATGTCCGCCGCCGTAAAGGCCGCGCATGAAGCGGCGTACGGCCGGAAGTTCTCAGGGGCCCGCGTTATTCCTCTGCCAGTTGAGGGCACCGGCGCGGCGCCGGAAGCGCGCACCTTCAAGCCCGGCCGGATCGTTTCCGTGGGACGCCTGGATGGAAACTTGAAACAGTACAACTTGAGCGTCATCCCGCTGATTCGTTCGCTGCTGGGGCGGGGCCACGCGGTGGAATGGCACATCTACGGCGAAGGCGAGTTGGAAACGAGGATGCGCGAGGCCATTGCCCGCTTGGGCCTGCAAGCGCATGTCCGGCTCCACGGTAACATCGAGTATCGGCGGCTGGGGGAGGCGTTCCAGGACGCGATGGTCTTTGTCGGCATGGGCACGGCGGCACTGGAGGCGGTTTTGCACGGCGTGCCGGCGATTGTGGCCCAAGCCGCCGCGGACGAACCGTGGACCCATGGCTTTTTGCACCAACAGCCGTTCGGCGTGGTCGGGGAAATCCTTCCTGACTTGCCGGTGGCGGGTATCGGCGAACTTCTCGAATGGGTGCTGCGATTAGACCGCGCGGGTTATGCCGAGCTGTGCCGGAAGGAACTGGCGGCGGCACAACGCTACAGCCCGGAGGCCATCATGCCCGCCTTCCAGCAGTTCGTGGACGGCGCCCGACCCGCCTGGGACGCAGCCTGGAGGTACCACGTGTTTGTGGCCTTCGCGAAGCTGAGCAAGTACTGGAAGCCACGAGTCCAGTTGGACGACGATTTTTTCGACGCGCGGATACCGCCATCAAGCAAGGGAATTGCGCAAGGCAATTCAGGCGAAAACGACGGTCAACTCCGAGCCGTTCAGCGGCCCAGCGCGTGACGCGGACGCGGGAAAACGGCGGCGAAGCTCCTGGGTGCTTGCTCGACAGCCGGCGGCGCGACGGGCGCGGGTTGCGCCATCCCGCCGTTCAGGCTGACACTCAAGCCCAGCAAGCCGGTGAAAAACCAGAGGTCGTTCTGAAAGGAGCCGAACACAATGCAGAACAGAACGATGTGCGCCACGAACGCCGCGAGGATGAAGGTGTTGATGTTTTTCAAGGCGGCATCGCCGTACCGGTAATTCCGGTACAAGCAACGCACCCCGGCCCAGAAGAACCACAGCGCCACGCCGACGCCCCACAGGCCAAAGGGAATCACGACGGTCAGCGGACCGTTATGAAAGTCGCCGGACAACGCCAGTCCCTCCTCATCGGCGGAGATGGGTTTTATGAGGCCCGTGACCATCGCATCGCTCGTGAAGAAGTCGTAATCTTGCGCGGAGAAGGCCAGCCCTTTGCCAAGCAGGAGATATTGCGGCACCTGAGGCAACACGGCGCGCCACATTCGGGTGCGCCATTCCGAGGATTGCTGGGCGTCCAGGCGGGCTTTGGGGTCAATATCCACCGGCAGGAAGGCCAGCGCGCGCTGGAAGGTCATCGGCATCCGGTTGATGAAAGGAAACACCACCACGGCTATGACCACAAAAGCCAGCGCCAGCCTGGGGAGCATCGCCGTGCGATGCAGCCCTTCGAAATAGAACTGAAAGGCAAACACCAGGACGAAGAGAATGATGGTGGACCGGTAGCCTCCCAGGAAACCCGCGAGACTGAATCCGATGAACAGCAGCAGCCGCCATGGCCGCATCAAAGTGAAGATGCCGCGGATCCCATATCGGGCGAGCAGGTACGAGTACACCGCCGCGGACGCCGTCGAAACGCCTGAGAGACGGGTCGTTCCCACTTCGATCTGCTCCGTGTTGAGGGAGTGGGGGGGGAAAACCAGAAAGAGATAACGCCAGTCCCCTTTCACCAGCGCAAAGAAATCGCCGATCATTGCGGTCAGCCCGGTGAGAAAGAACATTGCAGTGTACAGCGCGGCCTTCTCGCGTGGGAGCGACTGCGAGGCGAACGCAAAATAACCCAGCACGGCTGCCAGGAGGATAACATAACGTCTGCCCCCGTAAACTCCGCCGCCAAGCCACGGCACGAGTGAATGTAACCCTATGCCTCCTGTGCAGAAAGCCGTGATGACCACGACCCCGGCCAGCGCGATCAGGGGGACCGTCAATTGAGGCACATGGAGGGATGCTGACCGGCCGCGCAACATGCGCTGGGTCAGCGCGATGAACAACGAGATTGCCACCGCCAGCAACCAGATCGAGGGACGTCCCGGCAGGAAGAAAACGACCGCCACGGCATTCCAGGCGAGAAACAGGAAAGCATGGTGGTAATTGAGGAGAATGGGGAAACTGATGGTCAGCAGCACAAGCGCAAGAGGAACATACTGGCTGAGGTCCGTCGGCATGTTGGCCACACTGGGGAGGCCATAGCCCAACACAATCGCCGCCGGGATGCAAATGGCATAAACGAGCAGGGAACGGAGAATGGCGGGGGCGTTTGTCATAACTCACACATCCGAATTTCGGAACGACCGGGCGGAGTAGGCAACAGGGGTTCGCGGAACTGCCGCGGGCGTTCCGGGTCAAACGGTGAACAACGGCAGGCCGGCAGCCCCGCCAGGGGCGGGCAAGGCCCATGGACCCTTTGCGCGCGTGAGATGCTGTGCATGTCGGCCATCGTCCCAGATTGTAGTGCCCTCCCGCGTCGCCCAGCAACCAGATTTTGCGAAAGCAGCCAAACCGGGCCGGCAGACAGGAAACACCTTGAAACGCCACGGCTCGTTTCCGCAGACTGCCCGGCGATGCAAGTGCTGCTTGCGACCTGCGCCGCGTGGCATCTGCGGCAAACCGCGAAGACGTTCGAGGCCCGGAACGCCCTCGCCGGCCTTTGGATTTCCGACAAGAACTCCACCGCCCTGCCGCCCGGCAAATACCGCCGCTGCTGGCCGTATCATCTGGCGATGAAGCCCTTCTACCACTGCGCGCCGCAGGTTTGGCGCGAGCGGGCCATGTATGCGCTCCTGCCGTTTTGGAAGGTCTGGGTGCGGCGGCAATTCGCCCGAGCGGATCGGCCCCGCTTCGACGCCATCCATGCCATTATGGGTTTCGGCACGGAGTTTTTCGACGAGGCGGAGCGTAGCGGCGCGCTCAAGGTCCTGGATTGCCCCAATTCGCACCCAACCAGCTATTACGGCTACTGGCAGCGCGAGTGCGACGTCTGGTGTCCGGGCGACAAGGTCCCGATCCCCGACTGGATGTTCGCGCGCATGAACCGTGAGCTGGAGCGCGCGGATGTGATTCTCTGTCCGTCGCTGTTCGTCCGCGACACGATGGTCGCGAACGGCCTGCCGGCGGACAAGTGTTTCATCAATCCGTTCGGCGTGGACACGCGGGTGTTCACGCCGCGGGAACAAGTGCCGGCCAAGCCGCGTTTCGTCTGCGTCGGCACCATCTGCTTGCGCAAAGGGCATCAATACCTCTTCCGCGCGTTCGAGACAGTGAAGGCGCGGCTGCCGGAGGCAGAACTGGTCTGCGTTAGCGACATTGGCTTCAAGCGGGACTTCCGGCTGGAGCGGCCCAAGTGGGAGGGCAAGTTCATCCATCACCAGCGGCTGCCGCACGCGGAGCTTTCGGAACTGCTTCGTACGGGCACGGCCTTCGTGCTCGCCTCGGTGGAGGAAGGTTTCGCGCGCGTCATCTCCGAGGCGATGGCCGCCGGCCTGCCCATCATCGCCACGCATGAAAGCGGCGCCACGACGCAGGTGACCGACGGCGCGGAAGGCTTCATCGTGTCGGCGCGCAATCCGGAGAAACTCGCGGACGCGATGCTCCAACTGGCGCTCGATGCCGGCCTCAACCAGCGCATGGGCCGCGCCGCTTACGAAAAGGGTGCCGCGCGCAACACCTGGCAGGATTACGGCGACCGCTTGCTCGCGGAATACCAGCGCCGTGCATCGCAGTCGTCATCGGCTTCGTAGCGGCGGTTTGGGAAAGCCGCGTTTGCAGCAACCAGACTATTCTTGCAGCCGGAAGTACTTCGGTTCCGCAGTCAGCTCATTCGTGTATGGACTGGACGCGCCGGGGATGTTGGTGTAGCTGCCGATCACAGCCGGGGACGATTGCAATGTGAGGCCGGTGTTTGTCCAGGCCAGAACCACGCTGTTCCCGAGTAGCTGGATGGAAAGGGGCATCGGCAGCAATCGCCCAGTGGCGAAGTAATTATCAAATGTCGCGTAGCCATGCGTTTGGTTTGTGGCAAAGACCATGAACCCAGCCACGCCGGCGGAGTAGGTCGAATCAACAGCGGTCACCTCCGCCAGTGGCTGAATCACAGAGCTGTGGAGATCGAAAACTTTGCCCGTCAGAGTTTGCCCCACGCCGTTGAACGTAAACCGATAGCTGTTGGTTGGATTTATGAACGGGGGCGCCACCAGCGAAACGGCAGCGGAGGCCAGGATTGTTCGCGTTTCGTCAGAGACACGCGATAGCACGAGCAGGCCACTCGTATCATAGCCAAAGAAGTAACCGTCGGTCGTGCCGCGACCAATCTGGCCGCAGCGCGCCATCATGCCGAAGGACTGGCCAAGCCCGGAATCCCAAGCGACAACGTCGAAGGCGATGGAGAAATCCGAATACACCGCGTTGGTTCGAAAACTGCCTCCCAGCGCAGGACCATAAAGACCGGGGTTGGGCGAGGCCGTTGGCAAAATACCGTAAGCGCCATTGCCAAGGATGAAGGTCGTTGGGGCGCCGAACGGTGTGAGCGGTGCATAGTGGGTCCAACCGGAGTCGTTGTTGTCGTCGAAATCATCGAACTCTGCCTGGGCGGCCTCCGCCACCAGAAAAATGACGCAGATGCAGAGACGCAGGCTACTGCAGCTCCGATTCCCCAGCAAGAGCCCCACCCATTTGGAACCCTTCTCCGTACTGAAACCTCTCTCTGTTCGCATGGTGTGAATGTGCCACGCCACAGCCGACGAGGCGAAGAAAACTGATCCCTTCAAGCCAGCAACGTGACCCTGCACCATCGGACGGCTATCAGAGGCAGCAGCCTCGCTGTTGTGTCGGAATCCCCGTCGCCACCCGTTCCCGGTCATTGACTAAACCACAGCCGGTAGAAGCGCGAGGGCGCGTTTGTGACGCCGGTGTCCACCACGTTCGTGGGGTTCATTGACGCAGGCAACGACAGCAGCGTCACCCAGTCGAGCAAATTGGAGGAAGCCTGGACTGTCAGCGCGACTGGCGACGCCGGAATCTGCAGCGACAGGCCCGCACCGTCTGCCAGCCACTGGCCTTGCAGCGGCTGCGGTTGCACCACCGTCAGCGTGACCGGTGCGCTGATTGTCACCCCGGCGCTGTTCGACACGCGCACAGAATAACTGCCTGCCTGATTGGTTCCGAGATTCGCCAGCGAGAACGCGGCATTCGTAGCGCCTGCGACGGGCACGCCGTTGAATAGCCATTGATAGCTTGGACTCAAGCCGCTGGCCGCCGTGACCGCAAAGGTCGCCGCGCCGCCGGCCCATTGGATTTGATTCGCTAGTGGTGAAAGAATCTGCGGCGGCAGCACACCTGTGCCCACCAGTTCGAGGTCGAAACTCAAATCATCATCGTCGGGCGCATATTGATGGACCTCCACCGCTAGCACGTTGACGCCCGGCAGGAAATGCTCCGGGGCAACTCCAATGGGGAAGAAAGTGTTTTCCGCAGCGCTGATCACCGGGTTTTGGTCCCAGAAACCAACCGCCCACTGGTTGTAGCTGATGGGGCCGAGCGGCAGATTGCCGCTGCGATAGACTTCCGTCCCGTTCAGGAAGACCAGGGCCGCGTCATCCTTCAATACCCGCAGCACCGCGTAAAACAGGGGCGGCACGTTCGTGGGCATCACAAACTTCAGCCGGAAATAGGTCGTGGGATATTTGTTCGCCGGGTCGGGGCCGTAGCTGACGACCGTTTGCTCGTCGCCGTCGCCATAACCCAATTGCGCGGGGCCCTTACTCCACCACGAATCGTCGTAGCCGGGGTAACGCCACGCCACGCCAAGATCCCAACCCAGGTCGCAGTAACGCCACACGCTCCCGGCCGGCACGATCGTGTAGTTGCTGATCACCACCGGCACCGTCAGCCTGGCGACCAAGCTGGTGAGGGCGCCACCGGCATTGCTGACAATGGCAGAGTAGCCTCCGTTCATGCTCGGGACCAAATTGGTCAGCAGCAAAGTCGCGTTCATGCCCGCCGGAAGCGGCGTCCCGTTGAACAGCCAGGTGTAACTCAGCGGACTTGAGCTCACGGCCGTCACCGCAAACACCACGTGCTCACCCTTCCAGCGCACCATGTCCTTGGGTTGCGTGAGGATTTGCGGTGCGGTGACCCAGCGTCCGGCCAGTTGCACGGTGTCGCTGATCGCCATTCCCGCAGCATTGCTCGCGACCAACCGATAGGGACCGAGTTGCGCCGGACCGATGTTGCTCAGGCGGAGCGACTCGGTGTTGGCGCCGGGGACGTTCGTGCCATCAAGCTGCCATTGAAACGCAGGTGGCGGCCAGCCGAGCACCTCGGCCCGCAGCACCACGCTCCCGCCCAGCGATGCCGCGAGCGACGCGGGCTGGCGCACGATCATCGGCGCGCCGTCGTCCAGCGCGACAATCGCCGCCGCCAGACGCGCCCGCGCGGCGTAGAGGTCCGCCGGGTCCAGGGTGTATGAGGACACTGAGGGAACAAGCGCCATCGCGGCGTCCAACGCCGCGTAACCTTCCACCACCGCCGGATGTGAGCGCCCGAGCCGCGCCTCGGCCCGCGGCAGGAGTTGTTTGATCAGCCAGAAATATTCCCGGTCCTCCTGTGCTTCGCGCAACATTTCCCAGCGCCAGGAGTTGACCGGCCCCGTGACCAGCGGTGTGGACGGCGGCGTTTTCATGGGCGGATACAAAAGTGAACCACAGCCGTTGCCTTCCTCGCCGCCGGGATGATTTCGCGTCATCGGCTCCAGGTAGGGATTGCGCGGGGCGCTGTTGGAGCCCCACCACCAGGTCGTGTACCAGTAAAGCTCGCCGCGAATGTCGTACTTCTCCGCCATCCAGGCGCGGAAGCGCGGGCTGACGGCGGGATGGTCAATGTAATCGTTGGGTAGCGGCGCCTTGGGGATATCACCCAAGAACCACCATATTTCCTCGCCGGCCGCCCGTCGGAACGCGACCCCGCCAAAATCAAGCGTGCTGCTCAAAAGCTGCACCCACAAGTCCTGCTGCCCAAAAAGCGCGGCATCCACCGTCCAGGTGGCCTGCAACCGGCTGAGGCCCGGCGCGGCTTCGAGGTGCGCCTGCATCCCGTCCATGACGAGCGGATAGAGATGAGGCTGCGGCTCGTCTATCCAGAAGCAGTAGGCTTTCTCCAGCCAGCCGCGCTCGCGCAAATGGGCGGTGATCGGACCGAGGAGTTGCGTGAGAAACTGCCGGTACTGAGGCGTGAACTGCGTGTATCCGCCCAGCGTGTCTGGCTCGTTCAGCACCCAGAAGTTGTTGAAGTTGTATTCGTCCAGCCAGCGCCCCAGGTTCGCGTCGAAGTTCGTGAAGTCGTGCGTGATCTGGCCGTTGGCGAGCGACCAGTTCACCCACAGCGGCGGAAACGATGTCTCGCGAAAATACGGGCTGGCGCGGTGCTTGCGGAAGTTCTGCATGTACAGCTCGTAGATGGCGAGCCGCTGACTGGAGCTCGGCGAGCCGTGCCAGATGCCGTTCACGTCCACGCCGTAGCCCATCCGCGTGTGCGTCACATCCGACAGCGTGAAGTTGAAAACCTCCAAATGCACCGGCACCGGCACGGGCCCCCGTTCGCTTCGGATCGTCATCGTGGCCGCGTAGTTCCCGGCGGGCGCCGTCTTCGGCACGAACACGGTGCACCACACCGGCGTGTTCGTCTGCGCCGCCGCTGCAAACGGCCCGGCGATGGGCGTCAGCGGGTCCGGATAATTTCCCATCGCACCGAACTCATCGTACACCACGGTGACGGGCACGTATTCCACGAGGCAGAACTCCACGTTCATCGCCGAAATCGGCGGCACGCCGGCGCCGTCCTGGTAGGCAAAATCGCTGATGGACACCTGCACGTTGCTCAGTGCCGTTTGCGGTCGCAGCACGACCTGGAACGGCTCGTAATCGTTCCGCGCGGCGGCGATTCCGACCGCAGTGTTCGTCGTTAAGGGCACGGTGCGTTCTTGAAACACCTTGTAGTTGCCGGGGCACCACCACACCGGACATTCCCCCGGGCTGGGCAGCAACTGGCCGAAGCCGTTGGCCGCAAACCGCGTCACCGTCACGGACAGCGAGCCTTGCACCAGCACGGCCTGCGAATCCACGTCTTCCACGGTGATCGTCGCGGTGTTCACGCCCTCACCTGCAAACGGCAGCGCCGCCGACGCCATGTTCGTCGTGAACCCGCTCACCCAAAATCCGGTCGCTCCCTCGCGCTGCCCTGAGGGCCCGAGGACCGCGCTGCGGACGGCCAGATGTTGGGTGTTGCTGCCGGGATTGCGCAATTCGAAGTAAAGCGTGTTGCCGCCGCTCGTGCTCGCGATGCCGACCGGCACGACCGCGGAATTGGTGCTGCTTTGCTGGAAGAACCAGCTCTGGCCCTTGGCCGCGGGCGGGTTTGCCGCAAGGCCGCCCTCGAACCGGTAGCCGGTCATCCAGAAGAATCCAGTGCTTCGCAGGCGGATGAGGAGATTCGTGGCCGGCAGCAGGCTGGCCGGGAGATCATTCGTAACCGTCACCGGCATCGGCGACGTGAAGCGGCCGGACTCCAGCCAATCCACGCCGTTCGTGCTGGCCTCGATGATCAAATCCGCGTTCTGCTGCTTCAGGGTCACCTGCACCTGCGCGTTCGTGAAGGGTAGCCCGACGAAACCATGTTGGTAGGTGATGTGCCGCCCCGCGTCCAACAACCAGCCCTCTGTCGCGAAGTTCGCGCTGGCATCCCGAAGACACCGGCTGTAGTTCGCCGTGAAGCCGCCAAACACATTGCTGCAAACATACGTCGCGTTGGTGAAGAACTCGCCGTCGCCCAGCCACCAGGCGTCCACCTGTTTGTGCAAGGGTAACACCGGCCACACGGCAACGTCGTCAAAATAGAACGTGCCGTTCAGCGAACACTGGCCGACGCGCAGCGCCGGTTTCGTCGCGTTGTTCGGAATCGCCGCGATGTAGGAATACGGCGTCCACTGGGCCAGCAGCATTCCCAAATCCCGCGTGACCACAGAATCGCCGCCGCTGGGCTTGCTCGGATCGAAGAAACCGCTGAGGCAGTAGCCGCTCGCGGCATTGCTGCTCCGTGCCATGAAACTGAACAAGTAGGGTTGCCCCGGATGCACCGGACACGACGTCGTTTTCCAATACCGGAAACACGTCGTGCCGGCACCCATCACTGAAACGCTGCGCGACCCCGTCCAGCCGAGATTCTCCCACGCCCCTTCATTTGGGGCATACGAATACAAACTCCAGCCCGCCGGCGCGCTCGTGCCCAGTTCGAAGGAAGAGTTCGGGACCAGATTCTGACCGCGGACCCAAAAAGCCGGCAGACAGAGCACGGCAAGAAGGCGGCACGGCAAACGCATATTCGATGAGGCCAACCTAACGGCAACGCTTGAACCCGGCAAATCAAATGCCCGCCCCGGAAGCTGGCGCCTCCGCCGCGAACGAACGGATGACGCACGCGGGATTCCCCGCCGCCAGACACCCTGCTGGCACGTCTGCCGTCACCACGCTCCCCGCGCCAATGACCGCCTTGTCCCCGATGCGCACGCCTTTGAGGATGATGGACCGCGTGCCGATGAAGACGTTTTCGCCAATCTCGACCGGCGCCGTTCGCGTCGGCCGATTCTCACCCAGCGGCAGCCCGTGGAAATCCGAGTCAACGATCAGGCACTCGGCGCCGATGAGCGTGTGGCGGCCGACGGAAATGCGATCGAAACATGAAAGCACCGAGTTGCTGATGCCCGCGCCGTCATGGATCACGATCTGCGCCTCCGGCGTGTGCGTGAGCAGGCTGAGCCGCCGTCCGGGCGCCAGCGGGTTCAACGACGAGAGCGAACACAGCGTGACGTTGTTTCCAATCACCACCCGCGAGCCGCGCGCCATCCGCAACTCCGGCACGCCGTGAATCCAGCCGCCCGCGCCGAGTTGCACGCCGCGCGCCGCCAGCCACCCGCGCACCAGCCGGTTCAGAAAGCTCAACAGAAACAATCGCATCGCCGCGCATGTTCTAGCGGCGACCGCTCCGCAAAGCAAGCGGTTGACCCAGCTTGTAGCTCCGTTTCGTCAGAGCGGGGACCATTCCGAGGAAGCCGCTCCGTCCGCCTTCGCACGCGGGGCGGCCATCGGGCGCGTGCTGGAGATTTGCCTTGCGAACCAGCGCGCCGATTACGACTGTGGCGATGAGACGAGATGCCGCTAGGCCAAGCCAACTTCCGTTTGCTCGCGCTCAGCCTGTGCAGCTTGCTGGCCGGTCGCCTCCCCGCGGCGCCGTTGGGCACCGCCATCAGCTACCAAGGCTGGCTCAGCGAGGCCGGAGCGCCTGCCACCGGAATTTACGACGTGCGCTTCGCACTTTGGGACGCTTCCACCAACGGCACTCTCGTCGGCCCGGCCTTGACAAACACTGCTCTCGCCATGACCAACGGCCTGTTCACGGCGGTGCTGGATTTCGGCGCGGGAGTATTCGACGGGAACGCGCGCTGGCTGGAGATCGCCGTGCGCACGAACAATGGCGGTGCGTTCACCACGCTGCTGCCGCGCCAGCCGTTGACGCCGTCACCGCAGGCGCTCTATGCACCCACCGCCGGCGCGGCCACAAGCGCGGGCTCCGTTTCCGCGGCGAACATCGCCGGCACACTCGCGCTGGGACAGTTGCCCGGCGCGATCGTGACCAACAACCAGAGCGACGTGACGCTGAACGGTGTCTTCTCCGGCGCCGGCACCGGATTGACGAACCTCGAAATCGAAGCCACGCGGTTGCCGGTCAACACACTCAACAAGCTTTATAGCGGCAGCCCGATCTGCGTGCTGGTCATCGGCGATTCGCTGTGCCGCTATCCGCTGAACTTCGCCAAAAACGATCTGGGCTACCGCCTCATGGCGCGTTACGGCACCAACGGTTACGGTGGCAATGCCGTTCTGGGCGACGGCAAAGCCTCGCCGTTCCTCGTTCTCTCGACCAGCGGGAATGTGGCCGCGGAATGGACTGACGCCGACCGTACCTGGCTTGACTCGGATTGGTTCCGCATGACGAACGGAAGCAAGATGCAATGGTCCTGGGGGAGCGGCGACGGCTTCATTCAAGCCACCACGCTCCGCGTCGTGCATTTCGACGCGCCGGATCGGGGGACGCTGACCGTCAAAACCATTTCCGCTGCGAACGCGACAAACACATTGGCAAGTATCGCTTGCGCCACCGCGACGACCAACATCGGCTGGACGAATTTCGATTTGTCGCCGGGCCGCTACAAGGTGCTGCTGGAAGCGACCGGAGGCGACGTGTGGCTGCCGGCCCCAATCATCTGGGCGACGAATGCGCCGGGCGTGCGCTACGGCACCCTGAGCAAAGGCGGCGTCAACGACTGGATGGACCACCCGACTTGGTTTCAGGGATTGCCCGCTTACGACCCGGACTTGGTCCTCTACCATGAAATCAGCGGAGGCGACGCTTGGATCAATTTCATCAAGACGAACCAGACGTATTGGCCGAATGCCGACATTGTCATCATTTCTCCGTACCCGATGGTGAACGACCTCGTGGCTCCCTTCGCCAATGAGAGCGAACTGCGCCTGCTTTGGGCCTTCGCCAAGACAAATCGCAACACGAGTTTCATTGACCTGAAACGACTTTGGGGCGGCTCGCTCGGCGCAATCACCATGACCAACCTTGGATTGCTTACTTGGGACGGTACCCACCCCTCAGGAAACAACTACCACCTCACCGGCCAGTTCGTCGCGCGCGAACTGGGGCTGTTGGATGCGCCCGCGGACGCCATCGGCGCGAACGCCAGCGGCGTCAATCTCAGCGGCTCGTTCACGGGCAATGGCGCGAGCCTGAGCAACCTGAACATTTCCGCGACAATTCAAACCAACGTCACCCTTGCGGGCTGGGAAACCTTGCTGGCGCGCGCCGCGGCCCCGACTGCGCAAGCATTGGGAGCAAGCAACGGAGCATTGTGGGTTAGCAATGCCGTGCTCTATTTCACCTTCACCACCAACGGTGTGAACGCGATCACCGTGAAAGTCGCCGGGCCTTGACGACCGTAGCCCCGTCTCGCTCGAGTGGGGAATCGGATGCCTGCCTCATCCCGACCATTTCCCCCGACTGAGGGACGGAAAGGGAGAATCCCATTCGCGTCATTCGTGTGATTAGCGGGGGACTCCATCCGACCTCTGACGAGCAGCGGCTACGGTTGCGAGCGCAAAATGAATGGCCCGCCGCGCCGCGACCTGCTACATCACGCGCCGGAACTCCGGCATGAAAATCCTGTGGATTTGCGGCCTCCCGTACGATGTGCAGCAGGAAGCGCTGCGTGGCGAAGACCACGGCGCTTACGCCGCCTGGTCTTGGGTGCTCGGCCACCTGCCGCCGCCGCCAGGAGTTGACCTGCACATCGCCTGCCGCACCGCCCGGCATACGGCGCCCCGCGAGTTCTCGTTTCGTGGGGCGACTTTTCACCTTGTTCCAGTCAAGGCCCGCGCCCGTGTGTTCTGCCTGTTTCAATTCGACTGGCGTTATTTCCGCGACGTTGTCGTGCGGGTGCAGCCCGACGTGACGCACGCCTGGGGCACGGAGGACGCCTACGCGCAGGTCGCGCTGCGGCTTTGCCCCGAGCGACATCTCATCCAAGTCCAAGGCAACGTCAACGCCTACCGCCGCCGCGTGCCGATGCCGTGGGCCACAATCTTCTCGGCGTGGAGCGAACGCCTCGCGCTGGCCCGCGCCCGGCACGTCGTCGCTGAAAACGATTACTCGCTCCAAGCCGCGTTGCCGATGGTCAAAACGAAGTCCGTCCATGTCATCGAGCATCCGATCCGTGAAGCCTTTCTCATGGCGGCGCCGAGCACCGGGGAGGGCAAACAGGTTTTGTTTCTCGGCGCGATTGAGGAACGCAAGGGCATCTGGGACGCGCTCGACGCGTTCGAGCACGGCGCAGCGCCGGATTGGAAGCTCGGCATCGTTGGGAATGGGCGAGCGGACATCATGGCCCGCCTGCGGCAGCGCATCGCGCAGTGCGGCTCACCGGCCCGCATTACGCATCATCCACAACTGGACACCGCTGCGTTGGTCGCGCTGATGCAAGCCTCGAGCGTGTTCCTGTTGCCGACGCGGATTGACACCGGCCCGACGGCGCTCAAAGAGGCGTTGGCGATGGGCCTGTGGCCCGTGTGCTACGACAACAGCGGCCCGGCCCATTACCTCCGGCGGTTTCAGTTTGGTGCGCTCGCCGAAGACCTCAACCTGGTCGCGTTGACGGAGACGCTTCGCCGAGCACTCGCGGCGCAGGAGTGGAAACAAGCGATGCACCGCGCGAAGATCGCTTCGGCAATCCGCCCGCACTTCAGCCGCGAACCCATCTGGCAACAACTCGCCAGGCTCTATGCGCTGATCAGAGGTCGTGAGAGCGGCTGAGTCTAGTGGTGCAAGCCTCCGGCTTGGCGGGAGCGTGAAGACCGAATCCGATGGCCACCCCTTCCGGCAACCCGAAAGGTTGCCGGGACGACTGCAAACCGGAGGCTTGGCGGCACAACCGCAGGCCGGGAGGCCCGCGCCACTTCGACATCCGCTTGAATAACGCCGCCGCTTCCCGGCAGACTGCGCCCGTGCGCGTTTCGATTCTTACGCCGAGCTTCCGTCAGGGCCAATGGCTGCGGCTGTGCATCGCATCCGTCGCTGACCAGGGCGTGCCGGTCGAGCACATCGTTCAGGACGCCGGCTCGGATGACGGCACGCTCGACTGGCTGCCGTCCGACTCGCGAGTGCGGGCGTTCATCGAGAAGGACGACGGGATGTACGACGCGCTCAACCGCGGCTTCGACCGCGCCACCGGCGACATCATCGCGTGGCTCAATTGCGACGAGCAGTACCTCCCGGGCACGCTCAAGACCGTCGTCGCCTTCTTCGAGTCGCACCCGGACGTGGATATGCTCTTCGGCGACATCATCATCGTGGACGCGGAGGGCAATTATCTCTGCCACCGAAAAGTGCAGCCGCCGTCATTGCCGCACACGTGGACGTGCCACCTCTCGACGCTGAGCTGCGCGATGTTCTTCCGCCGGAAGCTGGTTGCTGCGCCGGACGGTTTCCGTTTCGACACCAGCTACCGCGCCGGCAGCGATGGCGAGTGGATGGTGCGGCTGTTGCGCGCGGGCGTGCGGATGGCGGCGCTGCGGCAGTTCACATCCGTGTTTGCGCGCACGGGCCAGAATCTCAGCCGTCAGGCGCAAGCGCAGGCGGAGTGGTTGCGACTGCGCCGCAGCGCGCCGTTGTGGATGCGCGCGCTGTCGCCGGCGTTCGTCGTTCACCATCGCTTCCGGCGCTGGCTCGACGGCAGTTACGCGCAAGCGCCATTCAGCTTCACGCCTTACACGCGCCAAAGTCCTTATCGCCGTGTCATGCTGGACGTGCCAAAGCCCAGCCACCGCTGTCCAAAACTGGTTTGCTGATAGCCTTTGTGGGCGGCATTTTCGGGGCGCGCTTTACACTCACGTGGCCGTCCATTAACCTGTGGCGCAACTGAACGCCGGATGAAACCTTCTCCTCTTTCCGCCAAGGACCAGGTCGCCCTCGTTCAGCGTGAGCCGTGAGTCGGGCCGCTTCATGAACTGGCGTTTCCTGCGTCCCTGTCCGTGGCTGGATACGCGCGCACGGTTTGTCGCCAGCACGCCGCGCGACGGCACGCTTCTGGACCTTGGGGCGTCCGATGGCGAGACGCTGGGGCACATCGCCGAGTTGCGTCCCGACCTCCGGCTGTTTGCCGCGGATGTCGCCGGGCAGCCGCACCGTTACCCGCCGGGCTGCGTGTTCGCGCGGGTGGACGTGGAGCGGGACTCCCTGCCCTGGCCGGACGCGAGCATGGATGCCATCACGTGCATGCACTTGGTGGAACACTTGCGCGAGTTGCGCCTGCTGTTGGGCGAAGTCGCGCGGCTGCTCCGGCCCGGCGGTCGCGTCTATTTCGAGACGCCCCACCCGAAATCGCTGGACCTGCCGCCTCTGCGCGACCGGAAGCCGGGGTTTGCCTTCACGCTCAATTTTCATGATGACCCCACCCATGTGCGAGTGGTGCCAGTGATGGAGTTGGCGCAGAGCCTGAGCGCGGGCGGGCTGGAAATTTGCGCGCACGGGATCTCGCGAAACTGGCTTTTCGCTGCGGCGCATCCGGTTTTTCGCTTCCTGCCGCCGGGTCGCAAGAAGTACACCGCGCTCGTGCACTGGTTGGGTTGGTCGGCCTGCCTGGTGGCGCGCAAGCCGCTCCCGCTTCACGGCGCATGAAGGCTAAACTCCTCGTCATCGAGTTGTGGGGGCTGGGCGACCTGGTCATCGCCACGCCGTTCCTGCGCGCGGTGGCAGAGCGTTACGCGGTGACGCTGCTGGCGAAACCATACGCGCTGGAGTTGCAGGCGCGGCTGTGGCCGGGGGTGCAGGTCGTGCCGTTTGTGGCGCCGTGGACGGCGTTCACCGGAAAGTATCGTCTTTGGTCATGGCCATGGTGGGAGATGCGCCGGCTGCTGCGGCGGCTCCTGGACGGACACTTCGATGTCGGCCTGTCCGCCCGGTGGGGGGATCCGCGCGACCACCTTTGGCTGTGGCTGGTCCGCGCGAAACTGCGTCTGGGTTTCCCGCGTCTGGGCAGCCGAAGCTTCCTCAACCATCCGCTCGAACAACCCGCGCCCACCGCGCATCGCTACGAATACTGGCGGGCGTTGGGACGGGCGCTCGATTTCGCCTTGCCGGCGCGGGACGCGGTTCCCTTTCCGCCGGCGCGAACGACCGGCCACCTTTTCATCCACACCGGCGCCGGCCAAGCAGTGCGGGTGTGGCCGCTCGAGCGTTACCGCGCGCTGGCGGCGCGGCTGCGCGCCGCCGGCCACCGCGTGCAGGTGGCCTGCGACCCGGACCAACAAGCCTGGTGGCAGCGCGCCGGCGAAACCGCGCTCGCCACGCCACACTCCGTGAACGAATTGCTCGCGTTGATTGACGGCGCGCGGGCGTTCATCGGCAACGATTCCGGCCCCGGCCATCTCGCGGCGTTTTGCGGCGTGCCGACCTTCACGATTTTCGGACCGCAACTGCCGGAATGGTTCGCGCCGCTGCACCCGCGCGCGGCGTGGAACGAGGGCCGGGCTTGTCCGTTCAAACCGTGCTCCGATTACTGCCGCTTCGCGCAACCGATCTGCATGACCGGACTGGAGGAGGAGAACGTCTGGCCGGCGGTGCAGGAATTCTTGCGCGGGCTGGGCTGAAGCGCAGTTCAATCGCCGACCGTTTCCCGGTAGAAGCGGCTCATCTGCTCGACCTTCGCGCTCCAATCGAACACTTCCGCGACACGTCGGCGAGCCTGTTCACCCATCGAGCGCCGGACTTCCGGCGAACGGGCGAGACGAACAATCGCCGCGCCCATTTTTTCCGCGGTGTGTTCGGGTGTGGAAGGTGGAATGCGGATGGCGGTGTCGTCCGTGCTGATTTCCGCGGCGCCGTGATGGCGGAGGGTGATCGCCGGCAGCGCCGCAGCCATGGCTTCAAGCAGCACGTTGCCCGAGGTGTCCCGCACGCTGGTGAACAAAAACACGTCACCGGTGCGCATGAGTTCGGTCACGCGCACGTGCGGCACTTTGCCGAGCCACTGCACTCGCGAAGCGACGCCCAAATCAGATGCCAGTTGCTTCAGCCAACTTTCCTCCGGCCCGCTGCCAACCATCGTCAATTGCAACTCCGGCACTTCGCGCGCAGCGTGGGCGCAGGCCATCAGCGCGAGTTCCCCCGCCTTGATTTTTTCGAGCCGGCTGACCCAGAGCAGTTTCAATCCGCCGGCGTTCGAAGCAGCGGGTCGCGGCTCGATGCGGTCGAGGCTGATGCCGGTTTCCAAGAGTTTGCGGACCTTGCGTCGCCAGCACGGCGGCACACGGCGCGCGGTGTCTGCGTTGGCCACCAGGATGGTGCGGGCGCAGCCGAAGCTGAGCAGCAAGTGCGGGTAAACCCGGCTGGCTTGGACGCTCAGGGATCGCAAAAGCTCACCCGGCAGCCGGCGCCCGAATCGTCGGAGGAACGGCCACGGGCAAACTTGTCCGCCGCCGAGCGGGCCGAGAATCACCAGCCGCCCCGTGAACCACCAGAAGCCCGGCTGCCGAAAGGAATTGAAAGTGAGGTGGTGGATGAGATCGAAGTCGCGCAGCACGCGCCGGAACCGCCAGCGCACCGCCGCCTGCCAGAACAGGTAATACAACGGCGTCGGCAGCGCCTTGCCTTTGTGGCGGAGCAGCCAGCCAGGCAGATCGTAGAAAAGAAACTGCGGTTGGGGTTCGGTGCGGTTGGCCAGCGCGGCGTGGAGCGCCGGCGCGTTGTTCGCCCGTGTGAGCACGGTGACGTCGTGGTCGCGGGCCAGCCGCGTGGTCCATTGCCAGCCGACTTCCGGCTCCGAACCCTTGCCCGGTTCGCAGGCGTAAGCGGAAATCAGAACTTTCAAGCGGCGCGGCATGAACTCCGAAGCAGGCTAGACGTGCCGCCATGGCGCAGCAAGCCCGGCGGCGCGCCACAATTCACTTCCCAAGCCCGCACCCGCTTTCTAGCATCCGCCCGTGTTCCAACCGTGCTCCCTTACGAGGCGCGCCGAAGAACGCCGTGGACTCAACGCGGCGCGGGGGCCGGGATTCTTGCGCGGTGCGGCGTTTGTCGGCGCGAGGCAGGAGCACGCAGCGCGTCCTTGAGTCTTCATGCTGGGTTGGTTTTCCAAGTACGTTTTTCTCGGACGGGCGCAACGCAAACTCTGCGAACACGGGCTGCTCATCCTCACGTATCATCGCTTCGGAGCGGCCCCGCCGCGCGCGCCGGACCCGTTTCTCTACGACACGCCCCAGGATCTGGACGCCCACCTGACCGCCGTGCGGCAGGCTGGCCTGCGAGTGGCCCCGTTCACGGAACTGCTGGGCGGCGGACCGCTGGCGACGAAGGCGGCGACCGTGACAATTGATGATGGTTGCGTGAACACCCTGGAGCACGCCGTCCCGGTGTTCGCGAAGCACAAGGTCCGGGCCATCCAGTATTTCGTCGCCGGCCGGCTTGGCGGACGCAACGACTGGGACCTGCCGAAGGAAGACGTGCCGGAGCGGTTGATGGACGTGGCGCATATCCGCGAATGGATCGCCGCCGGCCACGCTGTCGGCTCGCACACCATCACGCACCGCAATCTCAAAACTCTCAGCCTGCCTGAGGCCCGCGAGGAAATTCTCGGCAGCAGGAAAATGCTGGAAGATTTACTCGGCGTTCCGGTGCTGCATTTCTGCTTTCCTTACGGCGGCTGGAAGTTGCCGGCCATCCTCGATCTGGTGGCGGAGGCGGGCTACCTCTCGGCCTGCACCAC